>OBVG01000156.1_pt1 | contig 86032 bp, 81 predicted proteins | sample 1501271 | NCBI WGS metagenome assembly OBVG01 (sample SAMEA2579934, study PRJEB22360) | human gut metagenome | biome: human gut; feature: human-associated habitat; material: faeces | place: Denmark | collected 2008/2010 | reverse complement strand
CGCTATGTGCCTATTTTGCAATGATATATTTATTGATTTATATCGAACTCACGTTAAATAGGAAATATAACCTGGACATCTATTTTTCTATGTATTCCTTATCAGATGGTTCATTGACTATTCAAAATTGAGTTTGAAAAGTCTTTGGATTATTTGGTAAGGAATATTATTTTTGTATTCCAAATGAAAAACTCAATACCTCGATATACTTTTTATAAGAATAAGTATGGAAGCGAACTTTTGGTCGATGTGGTAGAACTGAAATATGTGAAGAAGTTCTTGGCTGAAAGTGCTATTCACACGTTGAATTATTATGATGTTACTTTTATAACAGAAGGTAAAGGGACGTTTTCTGTCGATAACCAAACCTATGAAGTAACCCCATGTGACGTTCTATTCTCTAAACCGGGAGAAATCCGGAACTGGGATACGCGTCATATCATCAATGGTTATGCGCTGATTTTCGAGGAAGAGTTCTTGTCTTCCCTCTTTAAAGATTCTTTGTTTGTACAGCATCTTTCGTTTTTTCAGCTGGAAAGCTTTTCATCAAGACTGCATTTGCCCGATGAGCTTTATGCCCGTATACTCCAAATTTTGCATCATATAAAGATGGAGATCGACTCGTATCAGCAAAACGATGTGCATGTATTGAGAGCGTTGCTTTATGAAGTCCTGATGTTATTGGACCGGGCTTATCTTAAAATGACTTCGATAGAGGAGGGCAGGAGCAGAGAAGCGTCTAATAACCATGTAAGTAAATTCATGAATTTGGTAAATATCCATTCGAAAGAGCAACACTCGGTTCAGTATTATGCGGATAAACTTTGCATTACTTCCAACTATTTGAATGAGATGGTAACCTCGACAATGGGGTTCAGCGCCAAACAATATATTCAGAATAAAGTGATGGATGAGGCTAAAAGACTACTCGTTTATACAAACGTCCCCATATCGGATATTGCTTTTGAACTCTGCTTTTCAACGGTCTCTTATTTTATCCGCAGCTTCCGGCAACATACGGGAGAAACTCCCTTACTTTATCGGAAAACACATAAACCGTAAAAAGTGCTATTTTCCCCTTTCTTTTTATTACGTCGTGTTTCTTCTATTTCTCTACTTTCGCATCAGATAATAACTAACAATAAAAAATGAAATGATGAGAGACGCAGAAAAAACAGTAGGGGGCATGATTGATAAGTTGAAAACAGCTTTTATCGGTTCTATAGACAGGGAGGGATTTCCTAATATCAAGGCAATGTTGCAGCCTAGAAAGAGAGAAGGGATAAAAACGATTTATCTGACAACGAATACTTCATCCATGCGTGTGGCGCAATACGGGGAGAACAATCATGCGTGTATTTACTTTTGTGATACAAGATTTTTTAGAGGTGCGATGCTGCGGGGGACAATGGAAGTATTGACAGACAGTGCCAGTAAAGAGATGATTTGGCAGGAGGGGGATACGATGTATTACCCGGAAGGAGTGACAGATCCTGATTATTGTGTACTGAAGTTTACTGCTATATCAGGACGTTTCTATAGTAATTTTGAATCGGAAAATTTTGTGTTCGAATAGTGCCTATACTATTTTTCATAACACAATAAGTTCTGCAATTGATTGATTATGTTTTGCTCCCATCTGTGTGTTTATATTACTGGCAGGGCTGTCCCGGCTTTTTTGTAGTGAATTCTAGAATCTTGTTTACTCTATTTTTGACAAAAGGAACTTTGGTTTTTAATAAAACTGAATCCTGTTTATAATAAACTTTTTGATCGTTTTAGTAAAATAGTATTCGAGTTTATTATAAACTATTTTAGGGTAGTTTCAGAATCAGACAAGAGGTTTTAAGCTGATTTGTAAACAAAATGAGGTAATAATCATTCGACTATTGCCTCATTTTATATAAGAGTCGGTATTATAAAATACAGGCTTTTTATGATTTATGTATGACTATTTCTTTCTGTTTTTATCCGGTTTTCTTACAGAATCGGGGATTTAGGTATAAAAATCCGTAATTGATATACAATCCCGTTCATTTTATCGCAGTAAATTTGCAATCAGAAGTTTAACAATGAAAAGATAGAAAATAATGGATCACAGAAACTTTCTTCTATTTTCAGTATTTAGTATTTTTACACTCAATGTTATGGCACAAGAAAAGATTGTACAAACGGCAGGGCGTGACCGGTTAGGAGCGTTTGCCCCCAAGTTTGCAGAACTAAATGATGATGTTCTCTTTGGCGAAGTTTGGAGCCGCACTGACAAACTCGGTCTGCGTGACCGTAGTTTAGTAACCATCACTTCCCTTATCAGTATGGGAATAACGGATAATTCGCTCGTTTATCATCTTCAGTCAGCGAAGAAGAACGGCATTACCCGTACGGAGATCGCAGAGATTATCACTCATATCGGTTTTTATGCAGGTTGGCCGAAGGCGTGGGCAGCCTTCAATTTAGCAAAAGAAGTATGGTCTGAAGATGCTGTTGATGAAGATGCCAAGGCAGACTTCCAACGTGAGATGATTTTTCCCATTGGTGAACCCAATACAGCCTATGCACAGTATTTTATTGGTAATAGTTATCTTGCTCCGGTTTCGCGCGAGCAGGTGAGTATCTCTAACGTTACTTTTGAACCACGTTGTCGCAATAACTGGCATATCCATCGTGCAACGAAAGGTGGCGGACAGATGCTTATCGGTGTAGCTGGTCGCGGTTGGTATCAGGAGGAAGGTAAACCGGCGATAGAGATTTTGCCTGGTACGGTTATCCATATTTCTGCCAACGTGAAACACTGGCACGGGGCGGCTGCCGATAGTTGGTTTGCTCATTTGGCTTTCGAGGTTTCCGGTGAAAATACTTCCAATGAATGGCTCGAACCGGTTACAGATGAAGAATATAATAAACTTGAATAGGCTAAACGATGATGTCCGTCAGTCCAATTAAGGGAGATATCCAAAAATTGTATGGAGAGAAAGCCAGTTGTTGAACAGAAATGTCAAGCAAGCCGGAGAGTTGGCAAGACAAGTAATCTAGTAGTGGGAAAAGCTGGATAGCCGGTATAAGCCTCTAGGGAGTTCAGATGTAAGCTGACTCTCGCTTGGAAAATGAACAATTCTTGTGTGGCGGCTGTTAAGGTATTGGTCTCATATATGGCTTTAACGGTACGTAGCCATTCCAGATTCCATCTCATATCTATTAGTTTTGTGATACACTTCTATTATTTAAACTATTTTTATATTACGAAGATGGCAATAATCTTTGCACCGACAATTTAAAAGAACAAAAATATGAACATATTTATAATCAATGGAGGACAGACCTTTGCCCATTCGGGAGGAATGTTCAACAATACCCTGACTGGCTGGACGGTCGAAGTAATGAAAAGAAAGAATTTTGCATACAGGGTAACCAATATCAACGACAATTTCGATCCGATGATGGAAGTGGAAAATTTCAAATGGGCGGATATTGTTATCTACCATACTCCGATATGGTGGTTTCAGCTCCCTAATAGGTTCAAACGTTATCTTGACGAGGTATTTACGGCAGGACACAATAACGGCATTTACAGGAATGACGGAAGAAGTCGCAAGAATCCGGATGTGAACTATGGTACTGGAGGTTTAATGCAAGGTAAGCGCTACATGCTGACCACCTCATGGAATGCTCCGCAAACGGCCTTTACGTTAGAAGGCGAGTTCTTTGATCGTCATACGGTTGACGAAGTACTATTCGGGTTTCACAAGATGAACCAGTTCGTGGGGATGAAAAGAATAGAGGGCTTTCATTTTCATGATTTAGAAAAGAATGCAACCAAAGAACGAATCGATTGTTATCATCAGGAATATACCGCACATATAAATGAAGTAATCATCTAAAAAACAATTGAAATTATGGAATATAGAAAACTAGGTTCGTCCGATTTGAAACTATCAGCTATAACGTATGGAGCATTTGCCATTGGAGGTACCATGTGGGGAGGCAATGAGGAAAAAGACTCAATAGAATCGGTACAAGCATCCATTGAGCACGGTGTGACCACGTTAGACACCGCTCCTTTCTATGGATTCGGGCTAAGCGAGGAAATGGTAGGAAAAGCCATTAAGGGTTATGATAGGACTAAGATCCAGTTGTTAACCAAGTTTGGACTGGTATGGGATGGCAGTAACAAGGGAAAAGGGGATTTTTTCTTCGATGCAGAAAAGGATGGAGTATCCGTCCCTGTATATAAATACGCAGCTAAAGAAAATGTAATCAAGGAGGTGGAAGAAAGTCTTCGTCGTTTAAAAACGGACTATATCGACCTGTTGCAGATACACTGGCCTGACAGTACAACTCCTATCGCAGAAACAATGGAGGCTCTGGATTTGCTGATTCAACAAGGAAAAATCCGGGCGGCGGGTGTCAGCAACTATGACGTTGAGCAAGTAACGGAAGCTAGAGAGAAGTTGAATATTGCAAGCGATCAGGTAGGATACAGTATGCTTAATCGTGGGATAGAGAAAGAATTGATACCGTTTGCCCAGAATCATGATTTGGGAATTATAGCATACAGTCCTATGGAAAGAGGATTGTTGACCGGTAAATATTTTGAGGGAAGTAGTCTTAAGAGAAACGATCATCGTAACGATTATTTTCAACAGTTCGATTTGCCCCAAATAAAAACGTTTTTGGACACCATTGTTCCGATAGCGAATGAGAAAAAATCACTCTCTCGCAATTGGTTTTGCGCTGGACCACATTGCAACCGGGTATAACCGTAGTGTTGGCGGGAGCGAGAAATGCGGGACAGGCTATAGCCAATGCAAAAGCGATGGACATCAATTTAACTCCAGAAGAGTTACGATTCATAAATCAAGAACTTTCTAAATTATAACTTTAGCCACAAATAAGCCTTGCCTGATTTTTGGGCAAGGCTCGCTATTTACCCCGCTTTATATACACAACTATACTTTTATTTTGCTAAGCACCGGGTATAATGATTGCTACAATTAAAGTATATAGCTGCAAAAAAATATCCTCAAAGTTTTTAACTTTGAGGATATCGTTTTCAATTTGTTATGTCAGTTTTCTTAAGCGGTGCGTACGGGACTCGAACCCGTGACCCCATGCGTGACAGGCATGTATTCTAACCAACTGAACTAACGCACCAAATTTTAATTGGATTAACTCATTTCTATTCTCTTTTACTTCTTAATGAAAGAAGCGGTGCGTACGGGACTCGAACCCGTGACCCCATGCGTGACAGGCATGTATTCTAACCAACTGAACTAACGCACCAGAATTTCAATTTATTAATCTGCATCTCTCTCGATTGCGGGTGCAAAGGTAGTTGTTTTTTATAAATCTGCAAGCGTTTTGAGAAAAGTTTTTTTCAAGAAAAAACGATAAAAATGCTTAGTGTCTCATTTTGAGTACTTTTGTAATGAAAAAAATATTGTTTTTTTTCTCTTCGGATAGTGACGCTATCCGGTTGTTATAGTGACGCCATCACGATAGGATAGCGTCACTGTCCGAAGTCAATAGCGTCACTATCCTGAAGTTTGTCATTCTATTCATAGAAAATAACTCCCGATATCTTTCTATCTGTAAGAAATCACCGTTTTTATATCAACTTTCTGCTTGAATAATTCGTAATTTTGCAATAAATCGTTATTTTTGCGGACTAAAATAAGAAAGGTGGAAAATTATCCGCCTAGAATCGTTAATTAGTAAAAAGAATGATGACAACAGCCAAACTGTTATTGCACTGTCCCGACAAACCGGGAATCCTTGCGGAAGTGACAGACTTTATTACGGTAAACAAAGGAAATATTATCTATCTGGATCAATATGTAGATCATGTAGAGAACATATTCTTCATGCGTATTGAATGGGAACTGAAAGACTTTCTGGTTCCGCAGGAGAAAATTGAAGATTATTTCAGAACTCTCTACGGGCAAAAATATGAAATGGATTTTCGTCTTTATTTCTCTGATGTAAAACCACGTATGGCTATTTTCGTTTCCAAGCTGTCACACTGTCTTTTCGATATATTGGCACGATATACAGCCGGAGAATGGAATGTAGAAATACCTCTTATTATAAGTAACCATCCGGATTTGCAGCATGTAGCAGAGCGGTTCGGAATTCCTTTTTATCTGTTTCCTATCACAAAAGAGACGAAAGAAGAGCAGGAGCGTAAGGAGATGGAACTGCTTGCCAAGCATAATATTACATTTATTGTATTGGCGCGCTATATGCAGGTAATTTCCGAGCAGATGATTAATGCTTATCCGAATAAGATTATCAATATCCACCACTCTTTCCTTCCTGCGTTTGTAGGAGCGAAGCCTTATCATGCGGCATTCCAGAGAGGTGTGAAGATTATCGGTGCAACCAGTCACTATGTAACGACTGAACTGGATGCCGGACCGATTATTGAGCAGGACGTGGTGCGTATTACTCATAAAGACGCCATTGAAGACCTTGTAAATAAAGGAAAGGATTTGGAAAAAATCGTTCTTTCACGTGCAGTACAGAAGCACATCGAACGTAAAGTTTTGGCTTATAAAAATAAAACAGTAATATTTAGCTGATGAAAGTAGCAGTTGTAAAATACAATGCCGGCAATATTCGTTCTGTGGATTATGCTTTGAAGCGGTTGGGTGTGGAAGCGGTGATTACTGCTGATAAAGAAGAACTCCAATCGGCAGATAAAGTTATTTTCCCCGGAGTGGGAGAGGCGGAAACTACCATGAACCACTTGAAAGCAACGGGACTGGACGAACTGATAAAAAATCTCCGTCAGCCTGTATTTGGAATTTGTCTCGGTATGCAGTTGATGTGCCGGTATTCCGAAGAAGGAGAGGTCGATTGTTTGAATATCTTTGATGTGGACGTGAAGCGTTTTGTTCCGCAGAAACATGAGGATAAAGTGCCGCACATGGGATGGAATACTATTGGAAAAACGAATAGCAAATTGTTTGAAGGATTCACCGAAGAAGAGTTTGTCTATTTTGTACATAGCTTTTATGTGCCTACCTGTGACTTTACTGCTGCTACAACAGATTATATTCACCCGTTTAGTGCTGCATTGCATAAAGATAACTTTTATGCCACCCAGTTCCATCCGGAGAAAAGCGGTAAGACGGGAGAAAAGATTCTGACGAACTTTTTGAATCTATAATAAACTATGTTGCCGTTTATAATAAACTCCATCATAATTTATAATAAACTCGTTCATCGTTTATAATAAACTTTTAGCAAATAAATAATAGATGATAGAAATTATTCCAGCCATTGATATTATTGACGGAAAGTGCGTACGTCTTTCCCAGGGAGATTACGACAGTAAGAAAGTATATAACGAAAATCCGGTGGAAGTTGCCAAGGAGTTTGAAGCGAACGGTGTTCGCAGGCTTCATGTGGTAGACTTGGACGGTGCTGCTTCTCATCATGTAGTCAATTATCGGGTGTTGGAACGGATTGCTGCGCACACTTCTCTCGTTATCGATTTTGGTGGTGGAGTAAAGAGTGATGAAGATTTGAAAATTGCTTTTGAGAGTGGAGCACAGATGGTTACAGGCGGAAGTATTGCGGTGAAAGATCCGGAATTGTTCTGTCATTGGCTGGAAGTATATGGCAGTGAGAAAATCATTTTGGGGGCAGATGTGAAAGATCATAAGATAGCCGTTAACGGTTGGAAAGACGAAAGTGCCTGTGAGCTTTTTCCATTTCTTGAAAATTATATGGATAAAGGTATACGCAAGGTAATCTGTACGGATATTAGCTGTGACGGAATGTTGAGTGGGCCTTCTATTGATTTGTATAAGGAGATGCTGGCAAAATTCCCTGACCTCTATCTGATGGCTAGTGGCGGGGTGAGTAAGGTGGATGATATTGTTGCTTTGGATGAAGCTGGTGTTCCCGGAGTTATTTTCGGTAAGGCATTATACGAAGGACATATCACCTTAAAAGATTTGAGAATCTTTTTATAATTAGCGTACCAGAATGAAATGGCTGTTTATATTATAAATAACTACCTTATTATAAGAGGAAACAAAGAATCAAACTTCAGGGATATAGATTATAAATTGTTGAACAATAAATAAAAGTAGGATTGTGTTAGCAAAAAGAATAGTACCTTGTCTGGATATAAAAGACGGACAAACCGTGAAAGGAACGAATTTTGTCAATTTGCGCCAAGCCGGTGATCCGGTAGAGTTAGGCCGCGCTTACAGTGAACAAGGAGCAGATGAACTTGTTTTCCTGGATATTACTGCAAGTCATGAAGGACGTAAGACTTTTACGGAATTGGTAAAACGGATTGCTGCTAATATCAATATCCCATTTACGGTAGGTGGCGGAATCAACGAATTAAGTGATGTGGACCGCCTGTTGAATGCAGGGGCGGATAAGATCTCTATCAATTCTTCCGCTATCCGTAATCCTCAATTGATTGACGAGATTGCAAAGAATTTCGGTTCGCAGGTTTGTGTGTTGGCAGTAGATGCCAAACAAGCCGAAAATGGTTGGAAATGTTACTTGAATGGAGGACGTATCGAAACAGATAAAGACCTGTTCGAGTGGACAAAAGAGGCCCAGGAACGCGGAGCAGGAGAGATTCTCTTCACAAGCATGAATCACGATGGTGTAAAGGCCGGTTATGCAAATGATGCACTTGCCGCTTTGGCGGATCAGCTTTCCATTCCTATCATTGCTTCGGGAGGTGCGGGCTGTAAAGAGCATTTCCGCGATGTCTTTTCACAAGGAAAGGCAGATGCTGCATTGGCTGCCAGCGTTTTTCACTTCGGAGAAATTAAAATTCCCGAATTAAAATCGTATCTTTGCGGCGAAGGAATTACCACTAGGTAATTGCTGCGTAGCAAAAATTAGCCTTTAGGCTGCGGCGAAGGAATTACCATCAGGGGGTGAGGCACCCCGGCCGGGTTTCCATGCTGATGAATAATCTATTTAGATAAATAGAATAAGATATTTGCAAAAAAAACTCCATAGGCGAATAGATCATAATTGTAAATTGGAATAGTAATTAGAACTTATATAAAAATGGAATTGGATTTCGATAAAATGAACGGACTCGTTCCGGCTATCATACAGGACAACGAGACACGTAAAGTCTTGATGCTAGGCTTCATGAATAAAGAAGCTTATGATAAAACGGTAGAAACCGGAAAAGTTACATTCTTTAGCCGTACCAAGAATCGTTTGTGGACAAAAGGCGAAGAAAGCGGTAACTTCCTTCATGTGGTATCTATAAAGGCCGATTGCGACAATGATACACTACTGATTCAGGTAAACCCGGTAGGTCCCGTGTGTCATACTGGTACAGATACTTGTTGGGGTGAGAAAAACGAAGAACCGGTTATGTTCCTGAAAGCATTGCAAGATTTCATTGACAAACGTCATGAAGAAATGCCCGAAGGCTCTTATACTACCAGTCTGTTTGAGTCGGGAATCAATAAAATAGCTCAAAAAGTAGGTGAAGAAGCTGTAGAAACAGTAATCGAAGCAACAAACGGTACTGACGAACGTTTGATCTACGAAGGAGCCGACCTTATTTATCACATGATTGTATTGCTTACTTCAAAAGGCTATCGTCTCGAAGACCTTGCACGTGAATTGCAGGAAAGACACAGCAGTACATGGAAGAAGCATTAAACAATTAAAATTTAATAATTAAAAATTAAAACGGGAGTCAGCATGGATGACGAGGCGTTGATTCAATATAAGAACGTAGAAATCCATCAACAGGAACTCTGTGTGCTAAGCGATGTAAATCTGGAACTGCACAAAGGAGAGTTCGTCTATTTGATCGGAAAAGTAGGCTCGGGAAAAACGAGTTTGCTCAAGACTCTGTATGGCGAACTGGACGTAATTGACGGTGAAGCGGAAGTGTTGGGTTATAACATGCGTTCTATCAAACGTAAGCATATCCCGCAACTGCGTCGGAAATTAGGCATTGTCTTTCAGGATTTTCAGTTGCTCACAGACCGTACTGTATATAATAATCTGGAATTTGTGCTTCGTGCCACAGGCTGGAAAAACAAACAGGAAATCCAAGACCGCATTGAAGAAGTGCTTCAATTGGTGGGAATGTCCAACAAAGGTTATAAGCTCCCGAACGAGCTTTCCGGTGGCGAGCAACAGCGCATTGTGATTGCACGTGCCGTACTCAATTCTCCGGCTATTATTCTGGCGGATGAACCGACCGGAAATCTGGACGTAGAGACCGGTAAGGCTATTGTAGAATTGTTGCACAATATCTGTGAATCCGGTTCATCCGTAGTGATGACAACGCACAATTTGCAATTGCTGAAAGAGTATCCGGGCAGGGTATATCGTTGCGCCGACCATCAAATTGTAGATGTGACAGCCGAATACATGCCCAGACAGAGAACAATAGAAATAGATTTAAATATAGATAACTAAAACAGTAACGAAAATGAAAGTTTTAAAGTTTGGAGGAACTTCCGTAGGTTCTGCTCAGCGCATGAAGGAAGTAGCCAAATTGATTACCGATGGTGAACAAAAGATTGTTGTTCTCTCTGCTATGTCAGGAACAACAAACACATTGGTGGAAATTTCGGACTATCTGTATAAGAAGAATCCGGAGGGTGCCAACGAGATTATCAATAAGCTGGAAGCAAAATATAAACAGCACATTGATGAACTTTTTGCAACCCAGGAATATAAACAGAAAGGTCTTGAAGTTGTCAAATCCCACTTCGACTACATCCGCTCCTATACTAAAGACCTTTTCACTTTGTTCGAAGAGAAAGTGGTTTTGGCACAGGGAGAGCTTATTTCTACGGCGATGGTAAACTTCTACCTGCAGGAATGTGGCGTGAAGTCCGTGTTGCTTCCAGCTTTGGAATTCATGCGTACTGACAAGAACGCAGAGCCGGATCCTGTATATATTAAGGATAAATTGCGCGCACAGCTCGATCTCTATCCGGATACAGAAATCTACATTACGCAAGGTTTCATCTGCCGCAATGCTTACGGTGAGATAGACAATCTGCAACGTGGTGGTAGTGACTACACTGCTTCTTTGATTGGAGCCGCAGTAAACGCTTCTGAAATCCAGATTTGGACAGATATCGACGGTATGCACAATAACGACCCGCGTATTGTTGACAAGACCGCTCCGGTTCGTCAGCTTCACTTCGAAGAAGCAGCCGAGTTGGCTTACTTCGGTGCAAAAATCCTGCACCCTACCTGCATCCAGCCTGCTAAATATGCCAATATCCCTGTTCGTCTGTTGAACACAATGGATCCGGAAGCTCCGGGCACACTGATTTCCAACGACACGGAAAAAGGTAAAATCAAGGCAGTAGCTGCAAAAGAAAACATTACTGCGATCAAGATCAAATCCAGCCGTATGTTATTGGCTCACGGTTTTCTGCGTAAGGTATTCGAAATCTTCGAAAGCTATCAGACGTCTATCGACATGATCTGTACTTCAGAGGTAGGTGTATCTGTAACAATCGATAACACGAAGCATCTGAACGAGATTCTGGATGACCTGAAGAAATACGGAACAGTAACCGTTGATAAAGAGATGTGTATCATCTGCGTTGTAGGTGACCTTGAATGGGAAAATGTCGGTTTTGAAGCGAAAGCACTTGATGCAATGCGGAATATACCGGTGCGAATGATCTCGTTCGGAGGAAGTAACTACAATATCTCCTTCCTCATTCGGGAGTGCGATAAGAAAGTAGCTTTACAGTCGTTGAGCGATATGCTTTTCAACGACAAATAAATCCACAAATAACACGAGCGCTTTTACCGAACTGATAAAAGCGCTCTTTTTTAACCAACTAAACAAGTTTTTCGAATTATGAAGGGAATATTTCCAATCGATAAATTCCGCACTTTGCAGACACCTTTCTATTATTACGATACCAAAGTGCTGCGTGATACATTGTCGGTTATTAACCAGGAGGTTGCCAAATATCCTAATTATTCAGTGCATTACGCTGTTAAAGCCAATGCCAACCCGAAAGTACTTACCATTATCCGTGAGAGCGGAATGGGAGCCGATTGTGTGAGCGGCGGAGAAATCCGTGCCGCTATCCGTGCCGGATTCCCTGCCGATAAAGTTGTTTTCGCAGGAGTCGGCAAAGCAGATTGGGAAATCAATCTCGGACTGGAGTATGGCATCTTCTGTTTCAATGTCGAGTCTATCCCCGAATTGGAAGTAATCAATGAATTGGCTGCCGCTCAAAATAAGATTGCTAATGTTGCTTTCCGTATCAATCCCGATGTCGGCGCACATACACATGCCAATATAACTACCGGTTTGGCAGAAAACAAATTCGGTATCAGTATGCAGGACATGGACAAGGTGATAGACGTAGCACAAGAGATGAAAAACGTAAAGTTTATCGGTCTTCACTTCCACATTGGCTCGCAGATTTTGGATATGGGTGATTTTGTAGCCCTCTGCAATCGTGTCAATGAGTTGCAGGACAAACTGGAAGCACGAAGAATCCTGGTAGAACATATCAACGTAGGTGGTGGTTTGGGTATTGATTACGGACACCCCAACCGTCAGGCTGTCCCGAATTTCAAGGATTACTTTGCTACCTATGCCGGACAATTGAAATTGCGTCCTTATCAGACATTGCATTTTGAACTGGGACGTGCTGTTGTAGGTCAGTGTGGTTCTTTGATATCCAAAGTCCTCTATGTAAAACAAGGAACACGGAAGAAATTTGCCATCCTTGATGCAGGTATGACCGACCTGATTCGTCCGGCTTTGTATCAGGCATTCCATAAAATGGAAAATATAACTTCTGAAGAACCATTGGAAGCCTACGATGTAGTAGGACCGATCTGTGAATCGTCAGACGTTTTCGGAAAAGCGATTGACTTGAACAAAGTGAAGCGTGGTGACTTGATCGCCCTTCGTTCTGCCGGTGCGTACGGTGAAATAATGGCTTCCGGATACAACTGTCGTGAACTGCCGAAAGGATATACTTCCGACGAATTGGTGTAAGTAAAAAATGAACTGCTATAATCAAAATGTGAATGTAGTTTAAAAATATAGGGTGCATGGAACAATTTTAACTGAAAGCGTGTTATTTTTGTAATGAGTTCAAAAAGAAACTACATTAACAACTTAATAAAAAAATACGATTATGATTTCAGAAAAATTACAGAATGCAATTAACGAACAGATTACTGCTGAAATGTGGTCTGCTAACCTGTATTTAGCAATGTCTTTCTATTTTGAGAAAGAAGGTTTCAGTGGTTTTGCTCATTGGATGAAAAAGCAATCTCAGGAAGAAATGGGACATGCTTATGCAATGGCAGATTATATCATCAAACGTGGAGGAACTGCTAAAGTGGATAAAATAGATGTTGTTCCTAACGGATGGGGTACACCTCTCGAAGTATTCGAACACGTTTACAAACATGAATGTCATGTTTCTCAATTGGTAGACAAGCTGGTAGACGTAGCAGCTGCTGAAAAGGATAAAGCAACACAGGATTTCTTGTGGGGATTTGTTCGTGAACAGGTAGAAGAAGAAGCTACAGCGCAAGGCATTGTTGATAAAATCAAGAAAGCCGGTGATACCGGAATTTTCTTTGTAGATTCACAACTGGGACAGCGTTAATGATGCTACTCTGAAAAATAGTTCTTTATTATACATAGAAGCTGCCTGAATTTTTGTTCAGACAGCTTCTTTTTTTTCACTTATTTGGCTTATGTTCGAAAATAAACTACCTTTGTATTACGAGTCAGAGAGAAATTAATCCCGATTATTATAAATGAATGGTGTGAATAGAGGAATTTTTAGATTGCTCCCTATATTTTTATTGCTCTTTTTGGGGGTGAGCAGTTGTTCTCAAAAAGAGGAACGGCGTATTTTAGTTATCCACTCTTATGAGGAGACTTACGCGGCTTATCCGGAATTCAACCGGATGATAGCGGAGCAATTTGAGAAAGAGAAAATAGATGCTGATATCCGTACCGTTTATTTAGATTGCGAGTCCTATTGGGAAGAACCGGAGTTGGAGCGAATGCGTTTTCTGGTTGATTCCGTTTCGAAAGACTGGCGGCCGGAAGTGATTCTGGTGAATGAAGACCAGGCTACCTATTCATTGATGAAATGTGGGGTGCAGTTGGGCAAAGAAGTACCTGTGGTTTTTGGTGGTGTCAATTACCCGAATTGGGGATTGCTGAAACGCCATCCTAATGTGACGGGTTTCCATGATAAGATCGCCTTTAATAAAAATGTCAGTGTGGCAAAAGAACTTTTCGGTGAACACGTCCGGTTGTTTACCATGCTCGATACCACTTATATCGATAAACAAATCAGAAGAGATGCAAAGGAACAGTTTAAAGGTCATAAAGTGACCGGATTCATCGATAACCCCGAACTTTCTCTTGAAGAACAGATACGTTTAACGCAGGAGGAAGGTTATACTCGTTTCATGGCTATTCCTTTACGTAATGCCAGAAATCATTCGGACGCCACCTTTATGTGGGTGTTGAACAGAAGCTACCGAGATCAATGTTATATTCAGCTGAAACGGGATTATACTACCATTAATATTGGAAGCATCTGTGGCAGTCCCAGTCTGACAGCCATCAATGAAGCCTTCGGGTTTGGTGAGAAGTTGCTGGGTGGATACATCACTTCGTTGCCTATTCAGGTGGAAGAAGAGGTGAAAGCAGCCGTTCGTATATTACACGGTGCGAGTCCGGCGGACATGCCTATTGTTGAAAGCCGGAAAGAGTATGTTGTTGATTGGAATACAATGACGCAAATAGGTTTGAGTAAGGAAAGTATTCCTGCTAAATATCGTATTATCAATATTCCGTTTAGTGATAAATACCCTTTGCTGTGGGGAATTTCAGTCGCATCGTTCATTCTTATACTAATTATTCTTTTCGCTTCTCTTTGGTGGCTATACCTTCGGGAACAGATGAGGAAAAAGCAGGCTCTTATAGCATTGGCTGATGAAAAAGAAACATTGTCATTAGCCATTGAGGGTGGAATGACGTATGCCTGGAGATTGGATAACGGTTGTTTTGTTTTTGAAGATGCATTCTGGGCGTCGCAAGGGTTAAATCCCAGACAACTTTCGTTTAAGGAATTCATGAGCTTTATCCATCCCGACCATTGGGAAGGAGTGAAGTTCAACTGGCGAAATCTGAAAAGTGCTCATAAAAAGATTGTGCAGGAGCTTTGTAACTTCGACGGCAAAGGCTATCAGTGGTGGGAGTTCCGTTATACCACCAAACAGCTACCTGGAGGCGAATATAAAACTGCAGGTTTGTTGCTTAATATACAGGATATAAAAGATCGTGAAGAAGAATTGGAAGCAGCACGCTTATTGGCTGAAAAGGCGGAATTGAAACAATCATTCCTCGCAAATATGAGCCATGAGATACGTACTCCGCTTAATTCAATCGTTGGCTTTGCCAATATACTGGCATTGGAAGATGGATTGAGTTCCGTAGAACGCGAAGAGTATATCAGTACTATTAACAAGAACAGCGAGTTATTACTCAAACTGATTAATGATATCTTGGAACTTTCCCGTATCGAATCAGGATATATGTCTTTCTCATTCAAGAGATGCAAGGTGAGAGAGTTGATTGACGATATCTATATGACACATCAGGTTCTGATTGCTCCACATTTGGAATTCCTGAAAGAAGTGGATGATACACCTCTGGAAATCAATGTGGACAGGGAGCGCTTGATACAAGTTCTGACAAACTTTCTGAATAACGCCTGCAAGTTTACGGAAACCGGATATATCAAATTAGGATATAGTTATCTGCCGGATGAAGGCAATGTGCAGATTTATGTCGAAGATAGCGGAAGAGGGATTCCACGAGAAGAACAACGGATGATTTTCAGCCGTTTCTACAAACAAAACGAATTCTCGCAGGGAGCAGGATTGGGACTTTCTATTTGTCAGGTGATTATAGAGAAGCTGGGTGGAAAGATCGAACTCAAATCTGAAGTAGGCAAGGGAAGCCGCTTTACGGTTATTCTTCCTTGCCGGGTGGTATCTTGATAATGATAGACTTTAACGGGAATACGAACAATCTTATTTCTTGTTTTTTCCTTTCTCCATCGTTCCCAGGTAAATCTCCAGTGAACGGGTGGAAATCTGTATTTCGCGGAAAGATACGCCTAAAGAAGCTATCAGCAGAATCAATGCCAATCCGAATACATAAGCAGAGAATAATTGAAGCCCGATATAAATAAGGAACATGCTGACTACACAGAAAAAAAGGCTTGCAATACCTAGTCCTTGCATTCTACGGGTCAGGTTTAACCGTTTCCGTAGATTCTCGATTTGTGCTTCAGTGATATCCGAAGGGTTTTCCATGTAGCGGTCACGCAGTTGGCGCACAAGTTGGGCATACGATAAGAAACGGTTGGTATAAGCCAGCAATATCAATGAAACTGCCGAGAAAAGTAGGGCAGGAGTAGTGAGAGTCAATTCTTCCATAATCTTTTTTTTATAGTCAAGTAGCGGTTCAAAATTCATTTTATAAAAGAGAATTTTTTGGCACGGGTTACACGGATTTCACGGTTTTAGAAATATGCTTGCATAAAGCAACAGCGTAATCTGTGTAATCCGTGCCTAAAAATGGATGCTGCGAGTAAACCTTGCCCCGGAGTTATTCCGCTTTCAGCACATTAAGCTCTTTGCCTACCTTGATAAAGGCAGCGATGCACTTGTCAAGATGTGCTTTCTCGTGCCCTGCAGAGATTTGCACACGGATGCGTGCCTGATCTTTCGGCACTACCGGATAATAGAAACCTGTCACATAGATACCTTCCTCCTGCATACGTGCAGCGTAAATCTGGGATAACTTCGCGTCATACAACATAACGGCACAGATAGCGCTTTGTGTCGGTTTGATATCAAATCCGGCAGCCGTCATCTTATCGCGGAAGTAGTTTACATTCTCAACAAGTTTATCATGTAATGCATTGCTCTCTTTCAGCATCTTGAAAACTTCAAGGCTGGCACCAATGATGCCCGGAGCCAAAGAATTCGAGAACAGATACGGGCGGCTGCGTTGACGAAGCAAATCGATAATCTCTTTACGACCGGTGGTGAAACCTCCCAGTGCACCGCCAAAAGCCTTACCTAATGTTCCGGTATAAATATCTACCCGTCCATGAGTCTTATACAACTCGCTTACTCCATGCCCTGTGGCACCTACCACACCGGCAGAGTGTGACTCGTCCACCATTACCAGTGCATCGTATTTCTCGGCAAGATCGCAAATCTGATCCATTGGAGCTACATTGCCGTCCATAGAGAACACACCGTCCGTCACAACAATACGGAAACGTTGTGCCTGCGCTTCTTGCAGACATCTTTCCAAGTCCTTCATGTCAGCGTTGGCATAACGGTAGCGCTTTGCCTTGCAAAGACGTACTCCGTCAATGATAGAAGCATGATTCAGAGAATCCGAGATGATGGCATCCTCTTCAGAGAAAAGCGGTTCGAATACACCGCCGTTAGCATCGAAGCAAGCGGCGTACAAGATCGTGTCTTCCGTTTGGAAATACTCCGAGATGGCAGCTTCCAGTTCTTTGTGTATATCTTGCGTTCCACAAATGAAGCGGACGGACGACATTCCGTAACCACGGTTATTCATCATTTCCTGCGAAGCCTTAATCAATCGCGGGTGATTGGATAATCCTAAGTAATTATTTGCACAGAAGTTCAGCACTTCCTTACCTTTTACAGTGATGGCAGCTTGCTGCGCACTTTCAATCAGTCGTTCTTCTTTATAAAGTCCGGCTTCCTTGATTTCAGCCAATGTTTGGCGGAGATATTCTTGCATTTTACCGTACATAGTGTTTGGGTGATTAAGTTATATTGCAAAGGACACAATTTTTCTTGGAATAACAATGTCTTTTTGATTAAAATCTGAAAAAAAAGTGCTTACTTTGCGCACTATTTAAGCTTGATATTCTAAGTCAGAAGAAAAAATGGAACACATTTTGATTATTGGAGCTACCGGACAGATAGGGTCGGAGCTAACGATGGAGCTACGTAAACGTTACGGAAATGCAAATGTAGTAGCAGGTTATATTCCGGGTGCAGAACCTAAAGGGGAATTAAAGGAGTCCGGACCGTCGGCAATTGCTGATGTAACGGATGGAGAGGCGATCGCATCTGTGGTAAAAGAGTATCACATCGATACAATCTATAATTTGGCTGCTCTGCTGTCCGTAGTTGCCGAGTCGAAGCCCAAGCTGGCCTGGAAAATAGGTATCGATGGATTATGGAATGTATTGGAAGTGGCACGCGAACAAGGATGTGCAGTGTTTACTCCGAGTTCTATCGGTTCGTTTGGCGCTAGTACGCCTCATACGAAAACACCGCAGGACACTATTCAGCGTCCGCGCACCATGTATGGAGTCACCAAGGTAACGACCGAGTTGCTAAGTGATTATTATTTTAATAAATATGGTGTCGATACCCGTGCTGTCCGTTTTCCGGGCATTATTTCGAATGTGACCCCTCCGGGAGGAGGTACGACCGATTATGCTGTCGATATTTATTACTCGGCGGTGAAAGGAGAAAAATTTGTGTGCCCCATTAAGCAAGGCACTTTGATGGATATGATGTACATGCCGGATGCGCTGAACGCAGCAATTACGCTGATGGAAGCTGATCCGACAAAATTGATACACCGAAATGCTTTCAATATCGCCTCGATGAGTTTCGACCCGGAGACGATTTATCAGGCTATCAGGAAGCATGTGCCGCAGTTTGAGATGATCTATGATATAGATCCTTTGAAACAGCGCATTGCCGATAGCTGGCCCGATAGTCTGGATGACACCTGCGCTCGTGAAGAGTGGGGCTGGAAGCCGGCCTACGATTTGGAAAGCATGACGGTAGATATGCTTGAAAAGTTAAGAGAGAAACTAAAATAATGAAAAAACTAATTGTAGGGGTCATGTTGCTCGGTATACTGGGTGCTTGTGGAAACAAGAAAACAAACATTGACCCCTTCGCATCTATCACAAAAGAAGTGGATTCTATCCGGCGGATAGCCGATTCTATTCACTGTGATGAATCGCCGGAAGATCCGCAACCTATACAGGCAGATGAATCTTTCGATGATTTTATCTACAATTTTGCTTCCGATGACGTGTTGCAGCGTCAGCGTGTGAAATTTCCGTTGCCTTACTACAATGGAGATAAAAAAACGAATATCGAGGAGCATAACTGGAAGCATGATGACTTGTTTACCAAACAGCATTATTATACGCTTCTGTTTGATAGAGAAGAAGATATGGATTTAGTAGGAGATACCTCCCTCACTTCCGTACAGGTAGAATGGGTGTTTGTGAAAACACGAATGGTAAAGAAATACTATTTTGAGCGTATCAAAGGTGCATGGATGCTAGAGGCAATTAATCTGCGTCCCATTAAGCAAAATGATAATGAAAATTTCGTGGAGTTTTTCGGACACTTTGCCGCAGATAGTCTTTTTCAGAGTAAGCGTGTGTGTGAGCCTCTGGCTTTTGTAACCACCGATCCGGACGATGATTTCTCTATTCTGGAGACCACCCTCGATCTTAATCAGTGGTTCGCTTTTAAACCGGGACTTCCTGCCGATCGTCTTTCTAATATCAATTACGGGCAGCGGAATGACGATGATTCGCCAACGAAAATTCTGGCGTTGAAAGGTATCGGTAATGGTTTTTCCAATATCCTCTATTTCCGTCGCAAAGCCGGGGAATGGGAATTGTATAAGTTTGAAGATACAAGCATTTGATGCAGGTAGTAATACGCTACAAGAAATAGCCTTGCTGTTAATGATATAACAGTATTTGCCGGCTTATAACGAATAATGATATAACTTATAATTAAAAATATATGTATTCTCTTTTACCCTACAATACATTCGGTATTGATGTCAGTGCCGCTCGTTTTTTAGAGTACACTTCGGTTGAAGAACTGAAGAAGCTGATTGTGCAAGGTGCCGTTACGACACCTTTTTTGCATATTGGTGGTGGCAGTAACCTGTTGTTTACCAAAGATTACGACGGGTTGATATTGCATTCCCGCATTGAAGGAATCGAAGTGACGGAAGAAGATGCTCACTCTGTATCAGTGCGAGTGGGAGCAGGGGTGGTATGGGATGACTTTGTAGCTTATTGTGTAGAGCATGGATGGTATGGAGCGGAGAACCTGTCGCTGATTCCCGGTGAGGTGGGGGCAAGTGCAGTACAGAATATCGGAGCCTATGGCGTTGAGGTAAAAGATCTGATAACGGCTGTGGAAACAGTGAACATTCAAGCTGAAGAACGCGTTTATTTAGTAGAGGAATGTGGATATACCTACCGCAACAGTATCTTTAAGTATCCGGAAAACAAAGCGACCTTTGTCACTTATGTTCGTTTCCGATTGAGTAAAGAAGAGCATTATACATTAGACTATGGCACCATTTGTCAGGAGCTTGAAAAGTATCCGTCGTTGACACTTTCTGTTGTCCGGAAAGTGATTATTGCTATTCGCGAGAGCAAGCTGCCCGATCCGAAAGTGATGGGTAATGCCGGCAGTTTCTTTATGAACCCCATTGTGCCGAAAGAAAAACTGGAAGCCTTGCAACAGGAATATCCCCGCATACCCTACTATGAGCTGGCCGACGGCCGCGTAAAAATTCCGGCAGGGTGGATGATTGACCAATGCGGCTGGAAAGGAAAAGCCTTGGGACCGGCTGCCGTGCATGATAAACAAGCACTGGTGCTGGTGAACCGTGGCGGAGCAAAAGGTAGTGATATTATTGCACTTTCAGATGCGGTCCGAGCCTCTGTTCGTGAGAAGTTCGGTATTGATATCCATCCGGAAGTCAACTTTATAAATTGAGAATAAACAAGTGAAAGTAAGAATTATAGGAAGTGGAACATCGACGGGAGTACCTCAAATCGGCTGTACATGTCCGGTTTGTACTTCTTCCGATCCGAAAGATAATCGATTGCGTGCATCTGCTATTGTGGAGACAGATGACGCGCGGATTCTGATAGATTGTGGTCCCGATTTCCGGACACAGGTATTACATCTCCCTTTTGAGAGGATAGATGGTGTGCTCATTACACACGAACATTATGACCATGTAGGCGGACTGGACGATTTGCGTCCGTTTTGCCGGTTCGGTTCCGTGCCTATTTATGCGGAAGATTATGTAGCGCAGGGATTGCGTTTGCGTATGCCCTATTGCTTTGTCGACCATCGTTATCCGGGTGTTCCCGATATTCCTTTACAGGAAATTTCGGTGGGGCAATCCTTTTCTATAAATCATACGGAAGTGCTTCCTCTGCGTGTGATGCATGGCCGACTGCCGATTCTGGGGTATCGTATCGGGCAGTTGGGGTATATCACTGATATGTTGACCATGCCCGAAGAATCCTATGAACAATTGGCAGGAATAGATGTTTTGGTAATGAATGCGCTTCGGATCGCCTCGCATCCTACTCACCAAAATTTGGAAGAAGCCTTGGCGGTGGCCCGGCGTATTCAGGCAAAGAAGACATACTTTATACACATGAGTCATGATATGGGCTTGCATGCGGAGGTTGAAAAGAACCTTCCGGAAAATATTCACCTGGCGTTCGACGGATTGGATATCTATGTTTGATTATCGGTGAAATTTTTAGCAAAAGTTTTGTTTTCTTTGTAGAAATTATTATTTTTGCACTTGGCCGATAAACAGCGAATATTATGAAACTTCGTACGATAGTGAAAATAGCGATCACATCTTCTGTTGTACTTTTGTGCTCAGGTTTCGCATTGTACTCTTTTTTTAGACTGTCAGCAGCTGAAGGGCAGAAAGACTTTAATCTTTATGAACTGGTGCCATCCACAACTTCAGCAGTATTCGTTACTGATGACGTGCTCGAATTTGTAGCAGAAGTCGATGAGCTGACTTGCAGTAAAAATCAGCAATATCTTTATGTATCCAAACTCTTTTCTTATCTGAAACAGAGCCTTTACGCCCTTTCAGAAGATACTCCCCACGGTTTAAGCCGGCAAATGAATCAAATGCTGATTAGTTTCCACGAGCCGGATAACGAACGTAATCAAGTACTCTATTGCAGATTGGGAAATGGGGATAAGGAGTTGGTAAACAGATTTGTACGCAAATATATATCCTCACTTTATCCGCCGAAAACATTTATTTACAAAGGAGAAGAGATAATTATTTATCCCATGGCGGACGGTGATTTTCTAGCCTGCTATCTGACATCCGATTTTATGGCATTGAGCTTTCAGAAAAAACTGATTGAAAACGTTATTGATGCGTATAAAAGTGGAAAATCGTTGGCTGATGATTCTACCTTTACAGGAATACGTGCTCCGAAAAAAAGCGCGGCGGCCGCTACCATCTATACCCGTATGCAAGGGATGATGGGGTGGACGGAATTTGACATGAAAATGAAAGATGATTTCATCTATTTCTCCGGCATCACTCACGATGCAGACACTTGCTTTGCATTTATAAACCAGCTTCGCCAGCAACAATCCGTCAAGGGATTTCCGGGAGAAGTGTTGCCGTCTACTGCTTTCTATTTTAGCAGGCAAGGGATTACGGACTGGGTGTCTCTACTTTCTTATGGAAATGCCCAGGGACAGAGCGTGTCTACCCGCACGAGTGAAGTGCAAAATAGGGATAAAGAGTTTTCACGCTATCTGATGGAAAATGCCGGGCAGGATTTGGTTGCCTGTCTCTTTCAGCGTGAAGATACTTTGCAGGGTGCAGCGGCAGTCTTGAGCCTGTCGGTGGCAGATGTAACGGAAGCCGAGCGAATGCTTCGTGCCCTTGTTAGTGCAGCTCCGGCGGACGAAGGAAGAAGGAATCCACGTATAACTTTTTGTTATACTGTAAATAAAGCGTATCCTATCTATCGGTTGCCTCAAACAACATTGTTTGAACAACTAACCAGTTTTGCGGAACCAACCTTGGATGTATATGCAGCCTTCTATGGCGGGCGCTTGTTGCTCGCTCCTGATGCGGATGCTCTCGCGCATTATATTCGCCAACTGGATAAAGGTGAGGTACTCAATGGAGCGATGGTCTATCAGACAGGCATGGATCATTTGTCCGATTCCTACCATTTTATGCTGATGGCGGATTTCGACCACATATTCCAACAATCAGAAAATCACGTTCGTTTTGTACCGGATTTCTTTCTGCGCAACGCCGACTTCTTCCGTCATTTCACCCTCTTTGTTCAGTTTGCCTGTGCAGATGGAGTGGTATATCCTAATATTGTTTTGAAATATAAATCAGAATAAAAAATCATCGTTTGTCTGCGATTATTTTTCTGAAAACCTCCATAGCTTTTGGCTGGATTATCCATAAACTTTGCCTGCTTCCTCCATACATTTTCATGATGCTATTTATCGTTTTTTTTGCTCCATTGACCCATACTTTTTTGTGTGCGTTCTGCTTTTGGAGAAACGCCTTTTTGTTTTTTTTCTTTTTGCATTTTTGCCGTTTTTATATGTGTGCTTATAATAGTCCTATGGTCAGCTTATTATGGGTGATTTTAACATTTAAATCTGTAAAATATACAGAAAAATTCATCCCCCATTATAAACAAAGAAATAAATAAAAAAACTTCTTCTTCTGAAGATGAAAAAGAAGAAGAAAAAGATTTGTTTTTTTCGGGAGAAAAGGAGATAAAAAAACTCCCGATGGAGTTTAATCCTATCGGGAGTTTTTTATGCTTATTCATCGAACGAATGACTTTCGGTTTAGAATGGCAGATCGTCTTTGGCATCGCCCGGAGTAAATTCCGGCATAGCCGACGGAGCTGGAGGAGGAACGGGAGAACCGGAAGCCATTGGAGCACCTGTACTAACACGCTCTACTTTCCATGCGCGGATACTATTGAACCAGCGATCATTCCACTGACGGGCGTCAACGTCGAATGATACAGTCAATTCTTCGCCCATTTGAATGTTGAACTGCTCGATTTTGTCTGCGCCAAATACGTCGAAGCACATTTTACGTGGATATTGGTCGTGGTTTTCGATAACGTACTCTTGTGATTTCCACTCGTTGCCGCTAGTTTTTGAAACTCCGCCTCTCGGGGGGAGGATAGCGATGATTTTTCCTGTAAATTCCATTGCGATAATTTTAAATTCTGCGGCGAAGTTACAATTTTTTAGTAATATCCCTCGCACAATACCTGTTTTTTTCTTTTGTTTTTATTGGGCAGCCCAAATCTTTTTTCGTAACTTTGTGCGATAGAACATTTAAAACTTAAATACACGAAAATATATGAAATTTATCGTTTCAAGTACTGCTCTTTCCAGCCATTTACAGGCCATCAGCCGTGTTATTAATTCAAAAAATGCGCTGCCAATTCTCGATTGTTTCCTCTTCGAACTAGAAGACGGAACTTTGTCTGTGACTGTATCCGACAGTGAAACAACGATGGTGACTACCGTAGAAGTGAATGAAAGCGATACGAACGGGCGTTTTGCCGTAGTAGCGAAAACATTGCTTGACGCACTGAAAGAAATTCCGGAACAACCACTCACATTCGATATCAATCCGGATAATTATGAAATAACGGTGCAGTACCAGAACGGAAAATACAGCCTGATGGGGCAGAATGCGGATGAATTCCCGCAATCGGCTACACTGGGGGATAATGCTGTCCGTGTAGAAATGGAAGCAAGCGTACTTCTGGGAGGTATCAACCGTTCGGTGTTTGCTACTGCCGATGATGAACTTCGTCCGGTGATGAACGGTATTTATTTCGATATTACAACAGAAGATATTACAATGGTTGCTTCGGACGGTCATAAACTGGTGCGTTGCAAAACGTTGGCAGCCAAAGGCAACGAGCGTGCAGCCTTCATCCTTCCGAAGAAACCGGCTACATTGCTAAAGAATCTTTTGCCGAAAGAACAAGGCGCAGTGACCATCGAATTTGACGAACGCAATGCTGTATTCATGCTTGAAAGCTACCGGATGGTTTGCCGCCTGATTGAAGGACGTTACCCGAACTACAACTCGGTAATTCCACAAAACAATCCGCACAAAGTGACCGTAGACCGCCAACAGTTGGTAGGAGCTTTGCGCCGTGTGTCTATCTTCTCGTCACAAGCCAGCAGTTTGATTAAACTTCGTATGCAGGAAAACCAGATTGTGATTTCCGCACAAGATATTGATTTCTCTACTTCTGCCGAAGAAACACAAGTTTGCCAGTATGCAGGTGCTGCAATGAGCATCGGTTTTAAATCGACGTTCCTCATCGACATACTGAACAATATTTCGGCAGATGAAGTAGTCATCGAACTTGCAGATCCTTCACGTGCCGGAGTAATCATCCCGGTAGAGCAGGAAGAAAACGAAGACTTGCTGATGCTGCTGATGCCGATGATGCTAAATGATTAATACGTTTCACCACAGATTAACACAGATTCACACAGATGTTTTTTCTTTAGAAGAAGTAAAATCTGTGTGAATCTGTGTTAATCTGTGGTGACTCAATAAAATAAACAGAAATGAAATTAAACCTGAAAAATCCCATTGTTTTCTTTGATTTAGAAACAACAGGAACCAATATCAACACAGACCGAATTGTTGAAATTTGCTATCTGAAAGTATATCCGAATGGAAATGAAGAAGCAAAGACATTACGTATCAATCCTGAAATGCATATTCCGGAAGCATCCTCTGCTATACATGGTATTTATGATGCCGACGTAGCAGATTGTCCTACTTTTAAAGAAGTAGCGAAAAACATAGCCCGAGACATTGAAGGTTGCGATTTGGCAGGATTTAATTCCAACCGTTTTGATATTCCTGTTCTTGCCGAAGAATTTCTTCGTGCCGGAGTAGATATTGATATGACAAAACGTAAATTTGTAGACGTACAGGTCATCTTCCACAAAATGGAACAACGCACCCTATCTGCTGCCTACAAGTTCTATTGCGACAAGAATCTGGAAGATGCACACACTGCCGAAGCAGATACACGGGCTACTTACGAAGTGTTGAAAGCGCAGCTTGACCGTTACTCCGATCTTCAGAATGATATTGCGTTCCTGGCAGATTATTCAAGTTTCAGCAAGAATGTCGATTTTGCCGGACGCATGGTGTACGATGATAACGGAGTAGAAGTGTTCAACTTCGGAAAATATAAGGGAATGTCTGTTGCCGAGGTTTTGAAGAAAGATCCCGGATATTACAGTTGGATTTTGAATAGTGACTTCACGCTGAACACCAAGGCGGCATTGACAAAAATCCGCTTGCGTGAAATGAGTAATTTGATTACAAAATAATGCTAAAAGGAAAGAAAATAATTCTTGGAATTACCGGCAGTATTGCCGCGTATAAGGCGTGCTATATCATTCGCGGACTGATAAAACAAGGAGCGGAAGTGCAGGTCGTAATTACTCCGGCGGGAAAAGAATTTATTACTCCGATCACTCTTTCGGCTTTGACCAGCAAACCGGTCATCAGTGAGTTTTTTGCCCAACGTGACGGAACGTGGAACAGCCACGTCGATCTCGGTTTATGGGCGGATGCCGTATTGATTGCGCCGGCCACTGCCTCTACCATCGGTAAAATGGCCAACGGAATAGCCGACAATATGCTGATAACCACTTATCTTTCGGCAAAAGCTCCCGTGTTTGTTGCTCCGGCAATGGACCTCGATATGTTTGCTCATCCTGCCACCCAGAAAAATCTGGATATTCTGCGTTCCTATGGTAATCATATTATCGAGCCGGGGACAGGAGAACTAGCCAGCCATCTGGTAGGGAAGGGGCGAATGGAAGAGCCGGAGAATATCATCCGGGTATTGGATGAATTCTTTGCTTCGAGTGACGAACTGTCCAGAAAGAAAGTGATGATTACCGCCGGACCGACTTACGAAAAGATAGACCCGGTGCGTTTCATCGGCAATTATTCGTCCGGAAAGATGGGATTCGCGTTGGCAGAAGAATGTGCCCGTCGCGGAGCACAAGTGACCTTGATAACAGGTCCTGTGCAACTCAAAACGCAACATTCTGGCATAATTCGTGTCGATGTCGAATCTGCTGAAGAAATGTACAAAGCAGCGCAGGCCCATTTCCCGGATGCTGATGCAGGTATTCTTTGTGCGGCAGTAGCCGACTATCGTCCGGCAACGGTAGCCGATAAGAAGATTAAGCGGGAAAAAGAAGAAGAACTGACCCTGCATCTTCGGGCAACACAAGATATTGCTGCCTCTTTAGGAGCCATAAAAAGAAAACAACAATGCCTGGTTGGCTTTGCGCTCGAAACCAATAATGAGCAGCAGAATGCCGAAGGAAAGCTCGAACGCAAGAACTTCGATTTTATCGTGCTCAACTCGTTGAATGATGCAGGAGCCGGTTTCCGCCATGATACCAATAAGATAAGTATAATCGACAGGAAAGGTCGTACAGACTATCCTTTGAAGTCGAAAACGGAAGTAGCTCAAGACATCATTGATCGTCTGGTAGCCACCCTGTCTCCCAATTTTTAATTTTCAAATTTTAATTTTTAATTAGTTTGTTACGTTCACTATACATTCAGAATTACGCATTGATAGAAAAACTGGATATCAGTTTTGAAACAGGCTTTTCCGTTATAACAGGTGAAACGGGAGCCGGGAAATCAATTATTCTGGGAGCTATCGGGCTCCTGTTGGGGCAGCGTGCCGATGTGAAAGCGATTCGTCGCGGAGCTTCCAAATGTATTATAGAGGCACGGTTCGATATTGCTGCCTACGGTATGCGTCCGTTTTTTGAAGAAAACGAATTGGAATATGATGAAGAGTGTATTTTGCGTCGTGAGGTGCAGGCTTCCGGTAAAAGCAGAGCATTCATCAATGATACTCCCGCTTCACTGGCACAAATGAAAGAGCTGGGCGAACAGTTGATAGATGTACATTCTCAACATCAGAATCTGTTACTTAATAAAGAAGGATTTCAGTTGAACGTGCTTGATATTCTGGCACATAATGATGCAGCATTGGAGAAATACCATCTGCGTTATGGCGAATGGAAGCAGACAGAACGCGAACTGGCTGAATTAATGTCACTGGCAGAGAAAAGCCGTTCCGATGAAGATTATATCCGTTTCCAACTCGAACAGCTCGAAGAGGCCCATCTTGTAGAAGGAGAGCAGGAGGAATTGGAGCAGGAAGCCGAAACACTAAGTCATGCGGAGGAAATTAAAGCCGGACTTTACCGGGTAGAACAGTCATTTGTCTCGGATGAGGGTGGATTGCTTTCTTACCTGAAAGATAGTCTGAATACGCTGAATAGCTTGCAAAGAGTCTATCAGCCCGCTAAGGAACTTACCGAACGTATGGAGAGCGCCTATATCGAATTGAAAGATATTTCGCACGAAGTCTCTTCACAAAGTGATTCCGTTGAATTTAATCCGGTCCGCCTGGAAGAAGTGAACGAACGGCTGAATCTGATTTATTCCCTGCAACAGAAACACCGGGTACAGACTCTTGACGAGTTGATAGCGTTGACGGATGAATATCGTAGCAAATTGTCTGACATCACTTCATACGATGAGCGTATTGCCGAGCTGACCGCTCGTAAAGAGGAACAATATAAGCAAGTGAAACAAGAAGCAGAACTGCTCACCAAAGCCCGTACGAAAGCTGCGCGTGAAGTGGAAAAGCAATTGGCCGCCCGCTTGATTCCGTTGGGAATGCCGAATGTTCGTTTCCAGATCGAAATGGGACTGAAGAAAGAGCCGGGATTGCAAGGGGAAGATACAGTCAACTTCCTGTTTTCTGCCAATAAGAACGGTACCTTGCAGAATATCTCTTCCGTAGCTTCGGGAGGTGAAATTGCCCGTGTCATGCTTTCTATCAAAGCATTGATTGCCGGAGCCGTGAAACTGCCGACTATCGTATTTGATGAAATAGATACCGGAGTCTCCGGAGAAATAGCCGACCGCATGGCGGACATGATGCAGGAAATGGGCGACCGGAACCGTCAGGTAATCAGCATCACCCACTTACCGCAGATTGCTGCCCGCGGACGTGCACATTATAAAGTATATAAGAAAGACAGCGATACGGAAACAAACAGTCATATCCGCCGTCTCACTGATGAAGAACGAGTAGAGGAAATAGCTCACATGCTTAGTGGCGCCACTCTGACCGAGGCCGCCCTTAGCAATGCCAAATCCCTGCTTGATGCTAAGTAATTAATGGCTAAATTGATTCATTCAAAGTAGTTGAGGTAGTGAATTGTTAAGTGGTAACTGATAAGTAGTAAATTGTAAATAGTAAAATAGTAAATCAAATAGATGTTGGATAAAAGTGAAATGATTTTCGGTGTTCGTGCCGTGATAGAAGCCATTCAGGCAGGTAAAGAAATTGATAAAATTCTAGTAAAGAAAGATATTCAGAGTGATCTTTCCAAAGAACTGTTTGCTGCTTTGAAAGGGCTGCTGATACCGGTTCAGCGTGTTCCGGTGGAACGTATCAACCGCATTACCCGGAAAAATCATCAGGGAGTGGTTGCTTTCATTTCTTCTGTGACTTATCAGAAAACGGAAGATCTTGTTCCTTTCCTGTTCGAACAAGGGAAAAATCCGTTTTTTGTTATGCTCGATGGAGTGACCGATGTACGTAATTTCGGAGCCATTGCCCGTACCTGCGAATGTGCAGCTGTCGATGCAGTGATTATTCCTGCCCGCGGGAGTGCATCTGTCAATGCTGATGCCGTGAAAACATCGGCAGGAGCGCTGCACACGCTGCCTGTGTGTCGTGAGCAGAACCTCCGTTCAACGCTGCAATATCTGAAAGACAGTGGTTTCCGCATTGTAGCTGCTACCGAGAAGGGAGATTACGACTATACAAAAGCCGATTATACAGGACCGCTGTGCATCATTATGGGAGCGGAGGATACGGGAGTTTCTTATGAAAACCTTGCGCTTTGCGACGAATGGGTGAAAATCCCGATGCTGGGCACCATCGAATCTCTGAATGTTTCCGTGGCTGCCGGTATCCTAGTTTACGAAGCTGTGAAACAAAGAAATAATGATTGATATGAAGAAGATTTTAATTCTACCTTTGCTGCTTTTCTTCCTGATACAGGGAAGCATGGCGCAAACTCCCAAATGGGTAGAGAAGGCAAAACGTGCAGTCTTCTCTGTGGTGACTTATGACAAGAATGATAAAATGCTGAATACCGGAAACGGATTTTTTGTATCCGAAGATGGATTGGCTTTATCAGATTATACTCTTTTTAAAGGAGCCGAACGTGCGGTGGTAATCACTTCCGAAGGCAAGCAGATGCCGGTTAGCCTGATACTTGGAGCGAATGATATGTATGATGTCATTAAGTTCCGTGTGGCTATCACCGAGAAGAAAGTGCCTGCGCTCATTGTGGCTAAAACAGCTCCGGCAGTGGGAGCCGATGCGTGGATGCTTCCTTATTCTACACAGAAAAGTATCGCTTGCGTTACTGGTAAAGTGAAAGAAGTTTCCAAAGTAGCCGGAGAATATCATTACTATACATTGGGTATGCAGATGAAAGATAAGATGGTGAGCTGTCCGGTGATGAACGCTGAAGGTCAGGTATTTGGTATTGCGCAGAAATCATCCGGCATCGATACGGTGACCACTTGCTACGCGGCAGGAGCAGCTTTTGCCATGTCACAGAAAATCAGTGCTCTTTCTTTGGGAGACGCTGCTTTGAAAAAGATTGGCATCCGGAAAGGCCTGCCCGAAACGGAAGACCAAGCATTAGTGTACTTGTTTATGGCATCTTCGAGCCTGTCAGGCGACGATTACGAAAAGCTGTTGGATGATTTCATCCGTCAGTTCCCTGCCAATGCGGATGGTTATCTTCGTCGTGCCAATTATTATGCAGCTAAAGGTAAGGACGACCAGACTTGGTATGATAAAGCAGTTGCCGACTTTAATCAGGCTTTGAAAGTAGCCCAGAAAAAAGATGACGTATATTATAATATAGGTAAGCTGATGTATGCTTATCAATTGTCGAAGCCGGAAAAAACGTATAAAGACTGGACGTATGACACTGCTTTGCAGAATGTTCGTCAGGCAATCGCCATTGATCCGCTGCCTATTTATATTCAAATGGAAGGCGATATACTGTTTGCCCAGCAAGACTATGCCGGTGCTTTGGCAGCTTATGAAAAGGTAAATGCCAGTAACATTGCTTCTCCGGCCACTTTCTTTAGTGCTGCCAAGACGAAGGAACTGGCGAAAGGTGACCCGAAAGAAGTCGTAGCTTTAATGGATAGCTGTATTGCCCGTTGCCCGCAACCGATCACAGCAGATTTTGCTCCATATTTGTTGGAACGTGCGCAGATGAACATGAATGCCGGCCAGCCACGGAATGCGATGCTCGATTATGATGCTTATCATACAGCAGTCAAAGGAGAAGTGAACGACGTATTCTATTACTATCGCGAACAGGCCGCTTTGAAAGCACGCCAATTCCAACGCGCCTTGGATGATATAGTTAAAGCAATCGAAATGAATCCGACAGACCTGACCTATCAGGCGGAACATGCAGTGGTCAACCTGCGTGTAGGACGTTATGAAGAAGCTATTCAGATTTTGGATAATATACTGAAGGCTGATCCTAAATATGCCGAGGCTTACCGCTTACTGGGGCTTTGCCAGATACAGTTGAAGAAGACAGATGAAGCTTGTGGCAACTTTAAGAAAGCGAAAGAACTGGGTGATCCAAATGTAGATGAGCTGATTACCAAATACTGCAAGTAAGAGATTGCCTCTTCGAAAACAACATAAGTAAAAATGAATCCCTGCCAACTCGAAAATTGGCAGGGATTCCTCGTTTTGGGGGACGTTGTATAAAAAACTCTCTCTCTTTTTTTATTTTTCCCCACTTCACTTGTTAAGCTCAGGTTGTAGGTTTTAATGATATATGGTTTGATTTCCCTTTTTCCCCTCTTTTATAAGTTAAATGCACGCTTATTGAAAATACTGCATGGCTTCACTTATTTTTTTTAGAAATTATTCGATTTTCCATCTAAAACAGTGACTAAATTTAAAAATGTGATTCATTTTATCTATAATCTTACTATATTCCGCACGTTTTTTAATAACACTTATGAGATAAGTTATAATTTATGGAAAAAAATCGATTTACTATTTGTGCAAACAATTACATCGATTGTTTGCGACAAGAGGGTCGTTATTCTACGGCCCACGTGTATAAACACGCTATTCGTTCTTTTTCGCAGTTTTGTGGGACCCAATCCATTACGTTCAGTAGGATAAACCGCGAAACTCTAAAGAGGTATAGCAACTATCTGTTGGCTTCCCGTTTGAAGCCTAATACGATTTCTACGTATATGCGTATGCTTCGTAGTATCTACAATCGCGGAGTCGATACGCATCAGGCTCCTTATGTACATGGCTTGTTCCGGGATGTATTTACCGGGGTGGACACACGTCAGAAGAAAGCCATCCCGATCGGTGAACTTCACATGTTACTAAACAAAGATCCTCAATCGGAAAAGCTTCGCCGGACACAGGCCATTGCCAATCTGTTATTTCAGTTTTGTGGAATGCCTTTTTCTGATTTGGCCCATCTGGAAAAGTCCAATTTGAAACAAGGTCTTTTAAAGTACAACCGTCTCAAGACCGGTACTCCTATGAGTATAGAAGTGCTGGAGTCAGCGCACAATGCAATCGGGGGATTATACAATAAAACCGATGCGCGGAGTCCCGATTATCCTGATTATCTTTTTCGGATATTAAGCGGAGCATATAAGAGAGATGAAGAGGAGGCTTATCGTGAATATCAGTCAGCCTTGAGACGTTTCAATAATGATTTGAAAAGCCTGTCCAGAAAATTAAGGATATCTTCATCCGTCACGTCTTACACGCTTCGTCATTCTTGGGCTACGACTGCCAAGTACAGAGGTGTTCCTATCGAGATGATTAGCGAATCATTAGGGCACAAATCTATTAAAACAACACAGATATATTTAAAGGGTTTCGAATTGGAAGAAAGAACAAGGGTTAATAAATTGAATTATTCTTACGTATGTAGTTTTAAAATGTTCTGATTAATATTATTAAAGCATTATGGATTAGGGACTTAATGCTGGTGTTACTTCTTAGGTAACGGATAACACACATATAGGATACACATAGCAGTGAAAAAAGGAAAAAAATCGATTATGAGGGAATATAAAAGCGGGTACCTAACATTCAATATAAGACTTTTTTGAATTTAGGTAATAAAAATCCCTTGAGCATGAAGGCGTTATCTTTCATGTTCAGATAGATTCATGTTGCATATTTGAGAGAAAAAGGAAAAAAAGAAGTTTTTTGCTTGTTTGCTATTAATATTTTTACCTATCTTTGTAGCGAATATATTTCCGTTACCTAAGAAGTAACGGAATAACATGGGGTAAAAAAATATGATTTTAACGAAACCAAAATCAGTAAATGCCGGGCCTATTAGTGGGACAGGGGAAGGCGTAGCACACTCAAAACGCTGGTATGTAGCACTCGTTCGAATGCATCACGAGAAGAAGGTATCCGAGCGTTTGTCTAAGATGGGAATTGATTCTTTTGTTCCCGTTCAGCAACAGATCCATCAATGGAGCGACCGTCGAAAGATGGTTGATACAGTCTTGCTTCCCATGATGGTTTTTGTTCATGTCAATCCAAAAGAGCGTATGGAAGTCCTAAGCTTCTCCACGGTTAGCCGTTATATGGTGATGCGTGGTGAAAGCACTCCTGCCGTTATTCCTGACGAGCAAATGGCGCGTTTCCGTTTCATGCTCGATTATTCCGATGAAACAGTCTGTATGAATGATACTCCACTGGCGCGTGGTGAGAAAGTTCGTGTGATAAAAGGTCCTTTGAGCGGCCTTGTCGGCGAACTCGTGACTGTTGGGGGGAAGAGTAAGATTGCCGTTCGTTTAAATATGCTTGGCTGTGCCTGTGTAGATATGCCAATCGGTTATGTAGAACCCACAAAGATTAGTAATGACGACACAAAAAAACTTTAACGTATTTCTATTCATTCTACTGTTAGGAGTTTTTTCTCCTTTGATGGCTCAAAATATGAGCGATTCTCAAGTATTGGAGTATGTCAAAGAGGGGATTAGACAAGGGAAAGAACAAAAACAATTAGCCTCTGAACTTGCACGTAAGGGCGTGACCAAAGAACAGGCTATGCGTGTGAAGCAGCTTTATGAGCAGCAGAACAACGTCAATGCTTCCAACGCTACCGGTACGGACGTCAATGAATCCCGTCTTCGTGAAGAAATGAAGGAGAACACTTCCGATATGCTGGAAGACCATCCGAGTACTCAAGATCTTGCACGTAGTAATCAGGTTTTCGGACGTAACATCTTCAATACCCGTAACCTGACTTTTGAACCCAGTGTCAACATCGCCACCCCTTTAAATTATCGTCTCGGTCCCGGTGATGAAGTGATTATCGACATCTGGGGAGCCAGCCAGAACACTATCCGCCAACAGATTTCTCCTGATGGCACGATTAACATTCAGAAAATAGGTCCCGTCAACCTGAACGGTCTGACTATTTCTGAAGCCAATGACTATCTCAAGAAAACATTAAACAAGATATATAATGGTCTTAATAATACGAATGACCCCACTTCTGACATCCGTCTGACTTTGGGTAGCATCCGTACTATTCAGATCAATGTGATGGGTGAAGTAGTCCAACCGGGCACTTACTCTCTTTCTTCCTTTTCTACTGTCTTCCATGCACTTTACCGTGCAGGAGGTGTGAGTGACATAGGTAGCCTTCGCAATGTTCAGCTGGTACGTAACGGTAAGAACATCGCCACAATCGATGTCTACCAATTTATCATGAAAGGCAACATTCAGGATGACATCCGTCTTCAGGAGGGCGATGTAGTAATAGTCCCTGCCTATGATATCTTGGTTAAGGTCGATGGAAAAGTGAAACGCCCGATGCGTTTCGAAATGAAAAAGGATGAGAGTCTATCTACTCTTATCAGCTATGCCGGTGGCTTTGACGCCGATGCCTATACTCGTTCCTTACGTGTCGTACGCCAAAACGGACAGGAGTATGAAGTAAATACAGTCAAAGACCTTGATTATAGTGTCTATAAAATGCGGAATGGTGATGTTGTGACTGCCGAGGCTATCCTTAACCGCTTTATCAATAAGCTTGAAATTCGTGGTGCCGTTTACCGTCCCGGTATCTACCAGCTAAACGGTAAACTGAATACCGTCCGTGAACTGGTGAACGAAGCCCAAGGCTTGACCGGTGATGCTTTCTTGAACCGTGCCGTTCTCTACCGTCAGCGTGAGGATTTGACTACCGAAGTTGTTCCAGTAGACATCAAAGCCATCATGGACGGTACTTCCCAAAACATCATCCTGGTGAAAAACGACATCCTTTATATTCCGAGTATCCATGATTTGGAAGATAGGGGAGATGTTGTAATCCACGGTGAAGTAGCCAAACCTGATTCTTATCCTTATGCGGATAATATGACCCTTGAAGACTTGATCATTCAGGCCGGAGGCTTGCGTGAAGCCGCTTCTGTTGTTCGTGTGGATGTATCGCGTAGAATCAGGAATCCCCATAGTACAATGGATAATGATACTATCGGTCGGACGTATACATTCTCCCTGAAAGAAGGTTTTGTCGTTGACGGCACACCAGGTTTTGTACTTCAACCTTATGATGAGGTTTATGTTCGCCGCAGTCCGGGTTATCAGGCCCAACAGAATGTGGTTGTTGAAGGTGAAATCTTGTTTGGAGGCTCTTATGCAATGACTAGTCGTGAAGAACGTCTTTCGGACTTAATCAATAAAGCTGGAGGTGCAACGAATTATGCCTACTTACGTGGTGCCAAACTGACTCGTGTAGCCAATGCAAGTGAAAAGAAACGCATGGGTGATGTAATCCGTTTGATGAGTCGACAGTTGGGTGAAGCTATGATGGACTCTTTAGGTGTCCGTGTGGAAGATACCTTTAGTGTTGGTATTGACTTGGAGAAAGCATTAGCTAACCCTGGTAGTACAGCAGATATTGTCTTGCGTGAGGGTGATGTGATTTCTATTCCGAAAAATAATAATACGATTACAATTAATGGTGCCGTAATGGTCCCGAATACCGTTTCTTATATAAAGGGTGAGAATGTAGATTATTACCTGAACCAAGCTGGTGGTTATTCTGAAAATGCGAAGAAGAGTAAGAAATTCATCGTTTATATGAATGGTCAGGTGACTAAGGTGAAAGGTAGTGGTAAGAAACAGATCGAACCTGGTTGTGAGATAATTGTTCCTAGTAAAGCAAAGAAGAAGACTAATATAGGAAATATTCTAGGTTATGCTACTACATTCAGCACTTTGGGAATGATGGTTGCTTCTATTGCTAACTTAATAAAGAAATAACGAATACCTTTTATGGCTACTCTGATTGAACAAGAATCTGGAAAAGAGATAAAACTAAAGCGGAATAATCATGTGGATGAAGAGATCGAAATTGATTTGATGGATATTCTTCGTAAGATTATAGGTATTCGCAAGTTAATTTATAAAGCTGCTGGTATTGGTTTGGTAATTGGGGTTATTATAGCAATTTGTATTCCAAAGCAATATACAGCTGAAGTAACCCTTTCTCCGGAGATGGGTAGCAATAAAGGTGGTGGTCTATCTGGTTTAGCAGCTTCTTTTTTAGGAAGTGACGTTGCTATGGGTGACGGTACTGATGCTTTAAATGCTTTTTTGTCTGCTGATATTGTTTCTTCTACTCCTTTCTTATTAGAACTTTCTACAATGGAAATACCTGCATCGAAAGGTGAGAACATGACTTTGAGCACTTACCTAGATGAAGAATATATCCCTTGGTGGAGCTATGTAATCGGATTTCCAAGTATAATAATTGATGGAGCAAAGTCTTTATTTATCGAAGAAGATGAATTAGTATCTTCTAATAGAACAAATCAAGGTATAATTGAATTATCTAAAAAGGAGTCGAAGAAGATTGAAGTTTTAAAGAAAATGATTACTGCTATTGTAGATAAGAAAACATCCATGACTACAGTTGCTGTAACCTTGCAAAATCCTAAAGTTGCCGCAGTGGTCGCTGATTCTGTTGTGAAGAAGTTGCAGGAGTATATTATAGACTATCGTACTACCAAGGCTAAAGAGGATTGTATTTATTTAGAGAAACTATTTAAAGAGCGCCAACAAGAATATTATGCAGCCCAAAAAGAATATGCTAATTATATAGATTCTCACGATAATATTATCTTGCAAAGTGTTCGTGCCGAACAGGAACGTTTACAGAATGATATGAGTTTGGCTTACCAAGTGTATAGCCAGGTGGCGAATCAACTTCAAGTTGCTAGGGCTAAAGTTCAAGAAGAGAAGCCTGTGTTTGCAGTTGTAGAACCTGCGGTAGTGCCATTGGAATCTTCAGGGGCCAGTAAAAAAGTATACGTTTTGGTGTTTGTTTTCCTGTCTGTTGGCCTTGTTGTGTTTTGGAAGTTATTTGGGGATGATTTTCTGAATAAAATTAAAGAAATACGAGCTTAATTTTCATTAGTAAAGTAATATGGCGTCAACTAACCAAATAAATAAAGTAGTAGAACTTATTGCAGTCTTGGGAGATTGGATTATCCTCAACTTTAGCTTGTTTTTACTACTTTTCTATTGGAAAAACGTATTCATGTATTCTGCTTTTTCTTGTACCACTTCTTTGATGATGACTTCGCTTAGCCTTTGTTATTTAGCATGCTCTGCATCTCGTGGAAAAGCTTGGAGTAGTAGGGAAATTCGTGCAGATCAGCTTGTTTTGCGTGTGTTGAGAAATGTTATAACTTTTTCTATCTTTTGGGCATGTATCATGACTTTTAGTGGGATCTCCATATTCTCCCCTCTTTTTTTTGTTGTTTATTTTTTTATTCTCTTTGTCGTTTTAAGTATCTATCGTATCATTATTCGTCATTCGTTGATTATTTATTGTGCTAAGGGTAAACATAAACGTTATGCTGTTTTTATAGGTGGAGGTAATAATATGCAAATGTTATTTGAGGAAATGGAGGGGTCTTTAGCATCTATTTATGAAGTAGTAGGTTATTTTGATATTGTACCTAATGACATTTTTTCATCCCAATGTCCTTATTTGGGAAGTCCTGACAGCTTTGCTGATTTTATGTCTGGAAAAACGTCTATAAAGCATGTGTTTTGTTCATTGTCAATGGAGCAAGGACGATATAATTTCTCTATTATGAATTATTGTGAGAATCATCTGCTTTATTTTCATGGTGTTCCTAATGTTTGCAAAGGTTTTCCCCGACGTATCTGGCATAGTATGGTAGGCAATATGCCGATTCTAAATTTGCGGTATGAACCTCTTAGCAAGATGGAGAACCGTATATTAAAACGGATATTTGATATTGTTTTATCTGGTATTTTTTTGATTACAATTTTTCCTTTTGTTTTTCTCATTGTGGGAAGTATTATAAAGTTAACTTCTCCAGGACCTATACTTTTTAAACAAATGCGAACAGGTTTGAATGGTGTAGATTTCTTGTGTTACAAATTCCGTTCAATGAAAGTAAACGATGAAGCTGATAGTAAGCAGGCGACAATTGATGATCCTCGGAAAACTCGGTTTGGAGACTTTCTTAGACGCTCTAATATTGATGAATTCCCTCAGTTTATAAATGTCTTTAAAGGTGAAATGTCAATAGTTGGACCTCGTCCTCATATGTTGTCTCATACGGAGACTTATGCCCAACTGATCGATAAATATATGGTGAGGCATTTCATTAAACCAGGTGTGACCGGATGGGCACAAACACATGGTTTTCGTGGTGAAACAAGAGAGCTTTCACAGATGGAGGAACGGGTTAAAGCTGATATTTGGTATATGGAGCATTGGACAATATTGCTTGATTTATATATTATTTATAAGACTATAGTGAATGTGGTTGTTGGAGAAAAGAATGCATATTGAGAAAAAAAATTAAGGGTAAATTATAGATAGAAGCCTTTAATGAAAATATTTAGAGATCATTTATAGGTTTGAATTTTATTATAATGCGTCTTTAGTTATATAGAAAGTAATTTGGTAAATATAAAAAAATGAAAAAGAAAATCTCTGCAATTATTCCTGTTAAGGCTAATAGTTCTCGTCTTCCAGGAAAGAACATTTTACCTTTTGGTAAATCAAATCTTTTGCTCCATAAAATAGAGCAATTAAAACAAGTTGAAGATTTATATGAGATTATAGTCTCGTCGGATTCTGATACGATGTTGGAAATAGCAGAAAAAGCTGGAGTGAAAGCTATTAAACGTCCGGAGCAATATGCAAATGAGTCCGTTCCTTTTGGCTGTTTTTTAGATTATGTTTGTGATATTTGTAGTGGTGACCATATTATGTGGGCATGTGCTACTTCTCCTTTGGTAGAACCTTCACTTTATCGTAAGGCTATCAAGACTTACTTTGAAAAACTTGAAGAAGGATATGATTCTCTTATAACTTGCCTTCCATATCAACATTTCTTAATGGATGAGAATGGACCTATTAATTTTGAGATAGGCTTAAAACATACGAATTCTGAAAAACTGCCTATAATATATCATTTTACTAATGGGGTAAATTTAGCACCGAAAGAAAAAGTTCGTGAGTGGCATTATAATTGGGGGCCTAAAGCTTTCAAACTTTTGGTGAATAAGCGAGAAGCTGCAGATATAGACGATATTTATGATTTGGCTCAAGCAAAAGCAATGTTAGATTTGAGTACTCTTGAAAATGAACTAGAGGGCTGGAGAAATGAACATCTAAAATAAGAATGACCTAGCAGAAGATATTTCTATCTTTTGCTAGATTGTTTTATAGTTTTACATTAAAAATATAAATTAATGAACAGTAGCATTAAACTTTTAGATTGTACCCTTAGGGATGGTGGGTACATAAACAACTGGGACTTCGGATTTCAGGTTATATGTAATGTTATAAGAAAAATGGTAGAAGCGGAGGTTGATTATGTTGAGGTTGGATTTCTTAGAAACTGTGAATATTCGAAGGATAAAACTCTTTTTAATAATATAAGTCAGTTGAAAACAGTTTTACCCAAGAAACATGGTAAGACAAAGTTTGTTGCTATGGCTTTACACAATCTTTATGACATTAATAAATTAGAAGAAAATGATGGAACTATCGATGCCATTCGAGTAACTTTTCATGATTATGATATAGATGAAGGGCTAGAATTTATATCAAAAGCAATGACAAAGGGATATAAGGTCTTTTGTAACCCCATTAATATAATGGGATATAGTGATGCAGAATTATTGATTCTTCTGGAGAAAATTAATAAGGTTCATCCATATGCATTTTCTATTGTAGATACATTTGGATCAATGATGGAAAATGATCTACTTCGCATCTATTCTCTTGTAGAGCATAATTTGGATAAAGCAATAAAAATAGGATTGCATTTGCATGAAAATTTGGGATTATCATATTCATTAGCGCAACGTTTTATAGGGATAAAATCTTCAGAGAGAGAGTGTGTAATTGATGCTTCATTATGTGGAATGGGACGGGTGCCGGGTAATCTTAATATAGAGCTTATGATGGATTATATGAATCGTTTTCAGGGAGGATATTATAATCTAAGTCCTGTATATGATGCTATCAATGATTACATAGAGGATTTAAAGTCTATTGAAGCATGGGGATATTCTACAGCTTATGCATTGTCTGCGAAATATAATTTACATCGTAATTATAGTGAGTATCTATTGAGTAAAGGAAAGTTGAGAGCAAAGGATATCAATTTTATATTGGCTAGTATAGCTGAAAGTAAGAAAGCTGCTTATGATAAAGACTATATTGAGCAGCTTTATCAAAAGTATCAAAATGTTTCTGTTGATGATTCTAAAAGTAAAGATGCCGTAAAAGAGAGATTACAAGGAAAGAAGATATTAGTTTTAGGGCCAGGTTCTTCTCTTATAACTCAAAGAGCTATTATTTGTCAATATATAGAGGAAAATCACCCTTTTATTATATCTGTAAATTTTGTGGGGAGTGACTTCTGTTCTGATTTAGCTTTCTTTACGAGTCGACGTAGGTATGACCAATATAGAGATGAACTGATGACAAATTTGTTAGTTATATCATCAAATCTGACAAATGATGTTGTAGATCCTTTTGCTATAGTTGATTATTATAATTTAGCATGTGACGAGTCTGGGTTGTATGATAATTCTATGATAATGTTGCTAAGATTATTATCATTTATCGAAATCAGAGACGTTACAGTAGCAGGTTTCGATGGTTTTGATAAATCTAAACCTAATTATGCTTATGAGAAACATTATAAAGATAATAAACATACAGAAGACGAAAATTGTACTATTTCTAATTACATAGAGAAGTTTTCGTCGAAGATGAGGATACATTTCCTCACAAAAACAAAATATAAAAGATGAGAAATTTAGAATCCATAAGATTGATTGTACTTGATGTTGATGGTACAATGACAGACGGTGGTATTTATATTGATAATAATGGTATTGAACAAAAAAAATTTAATATTAAAGATGGCGCTGGTATTATTCTTGCACAATCTATAGGGATAGAATTTATGATTTTAACAGGTCGTAAAAGTGTGTGTGTTGAACAACGGGCAAAAGAGCTTAATATAAAATATGTTTGTCAAGGTATTCATTACAAAGTTGATTATTTAAAAGATTTTGCTCGAAATAAAGCTCTTTTAGCGGAAAATATAGCATATATTGGGGATGATCTAAACGATTTGCCTGCTATGCACTTTGTGGGGGTATCAGCATGTCCATTAGATGCTGTGGATGAAGTTAAGACATTTTGTGATTATGTACTTCCTGTCAATGGTGGAGAAGGTGTTGTTCGTGCATTTGTCAATTTATTGCTAAAATCAATAAATAGATTTGAGGAGGCACAAACAAATCTTTTTCCTATTAGGGATTAATAATGGATCAACGGTATACTAGATTTCGCAATAATACAATACTAGTTATTATTGGAAATATTGGTTCTAAACTCATGTCTTTCATTATGCTTCCATTTTATACAAGATGGTTGCCTATTGAAGGATATGGAACTGTAGATATTATTAATATATATGTATCTTTTCTAATTGGAGTTGTGACATGTGCTATAGCAGAATCGGTCTTTATATTTCCTAAGGGACAACCTGTTGAAAAACAAAAGGAATATTTAAATTCAGGACTTCTGTTTATGATTATATCCTTTGTTATCACACTTTGTGCTTTTATGTTAATAAAGTTTGTATGTGATGGTGAGAATATTCAAAACTCTTTTGTTGATAACATATGGATGATATATAGTATATTAACAACATCTGCATTACAACAATTAGTTCAACAATTTACTAGAAGTATAGATAAGATAAAGGTTTATAGTATAGCAGGCGTTGTTTTAACAGGACTTACGATAGTCTTTTCTTTTATTTTTATTCCTAGATGGGGTGTTGCTGGGTATGTTGTTGCGATGTCGTTAGCTAATGTTGCAACGGTAATATATTCTTTGATAGCTTCAAACTCATATACGTATCTCGAATTCCGTTATGCAAATATAATATCGTGTAGAAAAATGTTGAGTTATTCTATGCCTTTAGTCCCCAATAATATTATGTGGTGGCTTGTGAGTGCATTAAATCGTCCTGTAATGGAAATTTATTTGGGAATGGAGGCTATCGGTTTATTTGCTGTAGCAAATAAGTTCCCCTCTGTTTTTTCCAGTGTGTTTGCTATGTTTGCAGTTTCATGGCAAATATCGGTGATGGAAGAATATGGTAAAGATGGTTATAGCCAGTTTTTTAACAAAGTGTTTAGGATTGTTATTTTATTAATGATTTTGGCCAGTTGTCTAATTTCAATCTTAAGTCCATTGATTATTAGTGTTTTTGCAAATGAGAATTATTATGAAAGTTGGAGATTTGTTCCAGTTTTATCTCTTTCTTCTGTTTTTATGGCTATATCAGGTATGGCTGGGAGTAATTTTTCTGCTACTAAAGAAAGTAAATATTTCTTTTATTCAAGTGTATGGGGAGCATTGGCAGCTGTTATTGCCAATATTATATTTATCCCCAGAATAGGTACAATGGGAGCTTGTTTATCTGTAGCATTATCCTTTCTGGTAATGTCATTGAGTCGCTGCTTTTATTGTTGGAGACATGTTAAAATAAATAATATTTTAAGGATTATGCTTAGTCTTGCAGGTAATATTATAATTATTATGTTAACTCTATCTTCTTTATACATCTCATTTAAGATAGTAGGGTATTGTTTATTTTTTATCTTTATATTATATGTTAATGGAGATGTCTTAAAACAAGTTTTTAATGTAATTAAAACCAAAATATGAAATCTGAAATAAAGAAGATTATATATTGTATAAAGAAACTGCTAGATTTTGTTTTTTTTCTAATATTGATACTTGTTAATGGAAAGCATAAGAATGTATTAAGACTGTCTAAATGTAAAAAAAATAAAATAGCAATAATAGCAACTGGTCCATCTCTTAAAGAAGACGTACATATTATTTTAGATGAAGATTATAAGAAACAAACCGACTTTCTGATGCTTAACTTTTCGGCTTTTGATTCTTTATTTTTTAAATTGCGTCCACGACACTATTGCCTTGCTGATCCTATGTATTTTCATAGTTCATGGAGAGATGAAGAGGTCTTTCGTTTTTTTAATCTATTGAATAATCAGGTAGAGTGGCCTATGACAATATATGTCCCAGCTCAAAATCTTAAACAGTTTGTTGAATTTTCTCGTTTGGTTAATTCTAATATAAAGGTCTTAGGTGTTAATACTATTATATATAATGGATTTGAAAAGTTTAGGAGTTTCTTTTATCGTGTAGGCTTATCTTCTCCACCCCCTCAAACAGTTACGAATCTTGCTATATTTGTTGGAATTAACACAGGGTATCAGAATATAGATTTATTTGGAGTTGATCATACTTTTCTTTCAGCTTTGATGGTTAATGAAAAAAATCAACTTTGTCAGATGTATTCTCATAGTTATGATGAAGGAGAAGTCGAATATAAAGTGGTTACAAGAACGGATAATAATAAAATTTGGAAAGTAGGTGAATACATAATAGCTTGTGGTAATATGTTTCTAAGCCATGATTTACTTGAGAATTATGCTAAAAGCATAGATTGTCGTATTATAAATAATACAAAATGTTCAATGATTGATAGTTATGAACGTAAAAAATAGATGATTTTATATCGTTGAACTATATTATAGTGTAATCCTCGTTTTGTATTATGATTAATATTATTAAAAGATTAGTTAGCTATATAATAATACAAATTAGATATTGGAATAAATTGAAATTTCCGATTTCTGCTAGAATTGGTGTGAGATCACATTTTGAAGGAGCTAATCGTATTTATGAGAGGAGTTTTTTTTCAGGTAGTATGGGATATGGATCGTATATAGCAGCAGCTTCTTATATAGCAGGAAAGGTGGGACGCTTTACTTCTATTGCTCAAGAAGTTAAATGTAATCCCGGTTGCCATCCTTATACTTATCCCTTTGCCACTACATCTCCTATGTTCTTTTCAACTTTGAAACAGAATGGTCATTCTTTTTCAAGAAAGCAGTTGTATGAAGAATTGAGATATGTTGATGGAACAGGTGATGCAGTCCATATAGGCAGTGATTGTTGGATAGGAGATAGAGTTTTTATTGTAGGAGGAGTTACAATAAATGATGGAGCTGTGGTATTAGCGGGGGCTGTAGTTACTAAAGATGTTCCGCCTTATGCAATTGTTGGTGGAATTCCAGCACGGATTCTGCGCTATCGTTATGATGAAGAAACCATAAATTTCTTGTTGAGTATTCACTGGTGGGATAATGATAAAGAATGGTTTTTAAAACATTGGGACTTGCTTTCTGATATTGATAAATTAAAAACTTATTATAGCAATCTTAAAGCCCTATATTGTTAGCACTTGATGAAAAATATATAGATAAATTGAATTTAAGATATTTGCATGAATTAACAAGTGTTTGGCTATAAGTGATTACAATTGTGCTTAATGTATTTGCTGTTCTACTCAATTGAAATAAAAGTATATATGACTGAAATAAAAAAAGGACTTGTTTCTGTGATAACAGTATGCTATAATGCTGAAAAGAATTTGGAAGAAACCATACTTTCTATACTTAATCAGACTTATAGTAACATAGAGTATATAATTATTGATGGAGGAAGTAGCGATGGTACAGTAGATATTATTAAGAAATATGCTGATAGACTGGCATATTGGGTGAGTGAACCGGATAAAGGGATTTATGATGCGATGAATAAGGGTATTTTTCAAGCAAAAGGAGAATGGATTTATTTTATTGGTGCTAGTGATTTATTGTTAAAGCATTCATTTCAAACAATTTTTTCTGAAAAGATTGATGCGGAGGTAATATATGGGGATATTACAATGGTGTATCCTAAAGGACAGAAGCAAATAAAAAAAGCTCTTTCTTCCTCATGTTTATTATATCGGATGCTAACTTCACATCAAGCAATACTTATGCATACAAAAGTAATAAAAGAACATAAAGGCTTTAATTTGGATTATAAGATATTAGCGGACTTTGATTTGATGCAACGTTCTTATCTTTCGGGTGTTACTTTTCAATATATACCAGTTTCAGTAGCAGAGTTTAAATTTGATGGAGTATCTAGTAAAGTATCAAAAGAAGATATTGATTTTTATAGAATAATGAAAAGTAACAAATCAATTAAATACCCTATGATGTGTTTTATTGTTCTTGAAATTAAAAGACTGATTGGTTTTGTTTATAGAAAATTTATATTGAAGCAGCTTTGATAACCATAATGATGTTGGGATATTGCTTTTATAATCTTGCTAATAATGCTAATATTTGATACTGTATTATTGTTTTTAGGGTTATTCTATTTTTTAAGATTTAAGTCTATACTATTAAAACTGATTTGTTTTATAGTTTGGTATCCTTGTTTGATATTGTTTTTATTCAAATTTGATGTTCCGCTTCCTGGAGTATTATTTATTAAAAGAGAGGAACTGGGAGGTGAGATTGCTAATTTAGGTTTCTATAGTTATTTAGTGGGATCGTCAATTTTTTATGGGATGTTATCTTCTGTTAGAAATCAAGAATTCAATTTTAGGTCAATTCGTATGCCTATATTGTCAATTCTAATTATGGTGTTATTTTTTGTCCTCTCATCAATTCCTTTATTGAATATTCATAGTGGTGAGGAAGGAGTTTTTAAGAGTGCAACACTATATATTTGTATGAGTGTCTTTCTTATTATTCTACATAGAGGTAGAGGGATCTCATGGTTTTGTCAGTTCATAATTATTGTAATATTATTTTTGAATGGAGAAAGAGTGGACAGTATTGTACTGGTATTAATGCTTGTTTTGTTTTCAGGAACGGATATTGTATCACCTAAATATAGTAAATCTTTGATATTTATAGGAGGTGGTATTATATTCTTTTTTTTAGTTTGTATAGGATTTTATAGAGAAGGTTCTTCTGTTACTTTTGAAGTACTTTTTTCCTCCATTTATTCTCAAAGAACCGTCTGTGATGTTGTTTATATATATTTGACAGCTGTCAGTTATTATCTTGAAAACGGTCCAGCACCAGAGGTGCTTTTAAATTTATTCGGTGGGTTGATACCAGGACCTACAATGGGGACTGATTCACCGTATAATTTTACATATTTTCTTCATCATAATTATATGCCAAATCCAGGAGGAGGGTTGTTTTGCAGTGAAGCTTATCTAGCATTAGGATTTCTAGGCACTCCAATTTATTTTTTCTTTTATGGATACTTAATAAGAAAATTGTTTGATGGAAAATTAAATTATACAAAGTATATATTTCTGCTGTTTTTATCGATGCAATGTAGGATCATATGGTATGGTCTTATTTATATTTATAAACCGTTTGTTATTTTTTCTGTATTTTACTTTATGCTTCGATATATGCGTACTAAGAATAGTTCGCTTTTAATTAATGATTGATACTCGTATTTCTAATTCATGTTATTTCTGGGGAGATAGCATTCATTGTATATATAAAACTTATATTTATGGTTAAGAATGTGATCATTGTATGCGATTGTGCACATGTTATTGGCGGTATTGAAAATGTAGCTTTTTCTTCTGCTAAGGAGTTGGTTAAACAAAATATAAATGTTTTTATATTTTCAGCTCAGGGTGCCATAGATCAATCTTTAATTGACTCAGGTGTCCATGTTATATGTCTTAATCAATTTGATATATTATCGAATCCTCATAGATTACAAGCTGTCTTTCAGGGATTATATAACCAAACTGCACATAAACGGTTTGAAGAATTTCTAAAAGACTTTTCTCCCGAAGATACAATAGTTCATTTTCATTCATGGACAAAGGCTATGTCTTCTTCTTTATTTTATGTTACTGCAAAGTTTCATTTTAGGATAGCTATAACATTGCATGATTATTTTACTGTATGTCCAAATGGTGGATTTTATAATTATCGTGGGAAACATATTTGTGATTATACACCAATGTCATTTAAATGTATAATGTGTAATTGTGACGTCAGATCTTATCCTCAAAAGATTTATAGGGTGCTGCGTCAGTTGTTTCAATCTAGAGCTATATTTAAAAATAAGGAAATAAATATTATATCAATTTCTAATCACACAAGAGAAGCTGTTCTGCCTTTTATTGGGAAGAAAATAAAACGATGTTTTTATTTGAAAAATCCGGTGGTCTTGGAGAAGTGTACTCAAGTGGCTATTGATAAGAATGATACATATTTGTTTATAGCACGGCTTTCAAAAGAAAAAGGAGCAGAATTGTTTTGTAGAGCTTTATCAGATTTGAATCTTAAAGGTTACGTACTAGGTGACGGGGAATTAATGGAGGAATTAAGGAGTAGGTATCCTAAAATAAAATTTTGTGGATGGGTGAATGGAGATGAGAAAGAAAAACTGTTACATTACGGAAAGGGGCTCATTTTCCCCTCTTTATGGTATGAGGGTTCACCTTTAACTATTTTAGAGATGAAATCTAAGGGGATTCCTTGTATTGTGCCAGATAGGTGCGCTGCTGCTGAAGAAATAGAGGATGGGGTAACGGGATTCGTATTTAAAACAGGAGACATACACTCTCTCAAACAAGCAATTATGAAATATGAGGAAGCAGATATACTCACTCTACAGAAAAATATATTATCTACATTTAATGCAGATGATTATACCCCTAAAACTCATACTCGTAATCTTTTGAATATTTACTCGGAAATATTGAACAATTAGTGCTGCTTTATGAAAGTTATGCATATAGTGCAGTGTCCTGGTGGTGTAGATAGATATTTATCCATGCTCTTACCTTTGTTAGAACAATACAAGCTTTATCAAATATTAGTTTGTTCTTATGACTATGATTATAAAAAGTACATTAATGAAGTAGATAAAGTAGAACAATTAGATATGAAGCAATCATTTAATTTATTAAAGCTCATAAAAAATATAAGGAGAATTCGTTCTTTAGTTAGATATTATCGGCCTGATATTGTGTATTGCCATAGTAGTATAGCTGGGGGAATTGGAAGGATTGCTTGTTGCGGATTACATGTGAAGATTGTATATAATCCTCATGGATGGGCCTTTAACATGAAAAAGTAGAATATTTATATTCATGAGAGATATAAAAAAACTAGTGTTTTTATGCATTGAAAGACTTTTATCTCGGTATACAGATAAAATTGTTTGTATATCTAAGGCTGAATATATATCTGCACTTAACCACAACATTGCAGATAATACGAAGCTAAATATTATATTAAATGGTATAGACTTTTCATTGATAGAAAACGCAGAAGTAAAAAAACGTTCGGAACTTGGAATACCTGAAAATGCCTATATTGTTGGGATGGTGGGGCGTATATCTCCGCAAAAAGCTCCAGATGTTTTTATAGAGGCTGCAAGGCTTATTAAAAATGAAATACCTAATGCGTATTTTATGATTGTTGGAGATGGTGAGGAACATAGTAAAATTGAATTGTATGCAAAAGAATACGATATAGATTTATATATATCTGGATGGACAGATGTTCCTTATCAGTATATGAAAATGTTTGATGTAGCTATGTTATTATCTCGTTGGGAGGGATTTGGTTTAGCTATTGTTGAATATATGGCTGCACGAAAAAGTTTTGTTGCTACTCGAGTTGATGCTATACCAACTATAGTGCGTGATGGCATTGATGGGCTTTTAGTTGATGTTGATTCTCCTGCGCAGGCTGCTAATGCTGTAATCAAATTATATAAGGATAATGAACTTGCTAATAAGATGAAGGAATCTGCATGGAGTTATTCGCGTGAATATTATGATATACATCGTGTTGCGGAACAGCATATAATGTTGTTTAAGGAGTTGGTTAATATTAGTCAATAGGGAAAGAGAAAACAGTTTTATTTGTTTTTTATAGTCTGTTATTTTAATCTGTATAGATAGAAAAGTAGGTCGAACTTCTAGATGAAAAAATAATTATGTAGTGAATTAACAAAAAAATACGGTATATAATAAATGTTGAAAATGTTGAGATGTAATAAACACGTGAGTGTTTCGTATGTGAGATGAAGAAAAATGTAGGTCCCTAGCTTCATGCTGTTTACAGCATGATTCTCCTACATTGTGGATTAGAAATAGCGCGACGGCGCATTTCTAATCTACGCCCTGACATCGGAGGTTAAAGCCGATGTGAATTTCCCACTATATCAACTGTCTGTGAAGATCGTTGATATTTCTTTTTATTCCCATTATACCGGATAATAGCCTCTTCTTTCTTTGTTTATATGTTCTAATTTTTGTAACTTTATAGCATATAAAACAGTAATAAAGAAACGATGGAACATTCAGAATTTGTAGTGAAATGTTATAATAAACAAGAGTTGGCGCAGATGTATTTTCCTGATTTGACGATTCGTGCTTCGGTCAATAAACTCCGAAGGTGGATGAGGAGATGCAAGCCATTGATGAATGAGATACTGTCTACCGACTTTCATCCGAAGACAAAGGCATTTTCTGTGAGAGAGGTACGGCTTATTACCTATTATTTAGGAAAGCCGGGAGAGCTATAAATGCTGTAATAATTGAATCTCTAAATGATATAAACATAAAAAAAGAACTACGGGAGACTGCACTTTCGCCAGCTCCCGTAGTTCTTTTATATATCCATATACTCCTTGCGACTGTCAAAACAGGGACAAGCTTTATGAATCGAAGCACTAAGTTGATAATGCCCCATGATTTGTGCTTCCGGATACTGATGTTTGAGAATCGTCAACAAGTCAAGCAACGCAAAACGCTGCGCTTGCGTTCTCGTATCTGCCGGACGGCCTTCTTCATCCAACCCACCTTCATAACAGATTCCAATACTGTGCCGGTTGAATCCTCTTACATGTGCCCCCGGTTCCGATACCGGTCGGCAATGGTGAAGTTCCCCATTGCGGGTGATGTAAAAATGATAACCTATATCCTTGAAACCTCGTTGCAGATGACATTGTCGAAGCTGTTCTACGGTGAAGGGAACATTGCAGCGCGTTGCGCTGCAATGAATCACCAACAACTTAATCTCACGTGGGAGATAGCTTTCTTCTGAATTTTCCATATCGGTCAGCAGGAGATTAATGCCCCACACAGGACGTTACACCGATAGCCGAGATGATAGAAGTCGCGATAGTCACGATAAACTGGAGAATGTTTTTCCAAAGTTGCTTTTTCATACGAATTTAAATTAAAGGATAGATACTCATGTATTATAAACTATAAACTCAAGAACCAATCAACAATCGGTTGATTATGCCGCCGGGTCCGGAGCTTCTCCGCTGCCGGAGCCTCCTTGATTGTCGTCACCATCATCAGGAAGTGGATCTTTATCCGAATCTGCGGAAGAATCACTTTTATACAATGTATAATCCAGCGTCTTACACAGTTTGCGAAGATCACTTCCCGGATAAAAAAGCACTTTGCCCTTATCGATACACGATGCCTTGAATTCTTTTACCGTATCAGTAGGAGTACCCGTTTTGATACTCATGCGGAAATTTCCCAGGTCACCCATCTGCACGATGTTTCCTTCCTCCAGTACATTAACGATTTCGAGCAGGAACTCACCGATACAACCTTCCAATTCTCCTTTGGAGTAAGAAGAACGTTCGGTAATTCGTTTGCAGACTTCCTTGACCGTTACTTTGCGACCGCTACGCGCCACTGCATAGTACTTCGGAGTTTCATCAGGTTTCAACAGGTTCTTGCGAGCCATGAGAGTGTAATTCTGTGCCATAAACTTTTAATTTTTAATTTCTAATTTTTAATTGTTTAATTCTCTTGTAATCGATTACATGACAAAAGTAATACATTGGAAAAGTGACATGACGCATAGTGACGTACACGGGCGCATAGATAAAAAGAAAAAACATTGGGAGATTTGTATCGAAACTTCCCAATGTTTGATTTCAATTATTGAGATGTTTTTTTCAAATCTCCCGATGTTTTTCCGATTCTCCAAAAGGACAAAAGGACAAAAAGACACCTATGACTGTTATTTATTCATCTTAGTATAAGAACCATGAGATACCTTGCTGATTTTTATTCCGTTAAGTGATTTTAGAAGACGTGTAACCTTACGAAGGTTGAAATCGTATTTTGCGCCAATCTGAATTGCTTCATCTGTAGTGAAGCTGTCAGGCAACTCATTGACGAAATTACGAATAATGTCCGGATTCTTCAGAGGACGGACCGCAGGAGCCGGCATGGATGAGTGTAACAGACGGCTGTGCTCGTAACAACATAGAACGATTTGAAGAGACCGTTCGAAATCGGCATCTATACAATAAATTTCGGAGGAGAGATCGGTTGCCTCAAATTGCCGGATGCGGGTCTGAATCATGCTGATACGCATCACCAGAAAAGCATAGCGCTTCACTACGGCTTGGAGGTCATCATTGCCCTCCATCGCTACCTCGGACAGCATACGTGAGAAAATCTCATTCAGACGGTTCCATTGCGGACGGGTGAAATGAAATAAAACAGGATGCGCCAGGCAAAAATTATATAGTTCGTAGACACGATGGGCAATCGGCTTGAAAGAGTCTTCCAATGAAATACAATCATCACCCATTTCTTTCCAGTGGGGAGCTTCACGGAAAGTGTAAGCTAGAATACGGCTGGGAAGTCCGTTCCCGTAACTGTTTAATAAACAGTCTATCTGTCCGGGAGTGCCCGTTAGAAGCAAAGCTAATTTGGGATAACGGATATAGATTGGGATGATACCGTTGGCTTTATAGGAAGAATCAATGTTTTCGTGCTCAAAAGCTTTGCGGAGCATATCATCGAAGTTACCACAATCCAGGTGATTGGCTGTGGAGAGCGTTTGGGCTTCCGTATCGAAAATGATACTTCCCTGCGAACCGTTGTCCTGCATCTGAATTTGCATACGGGTGTAACTGGTAGTGGCGGGAATGAATAACATTTTAAAAGGAGGTCTTTGAGGCTCTTCGGAACACGTTTCTCCTTTTTTCCTTTTCCGCTGACATTCTGCTTGCCAGGTATTGTGCGCTGTATGGTAGTTTTTTAACATGGATTCACTGGTAGACAGTATTTCAGTCTGTATTTCTTCCAATAGATAGCGTCCGGTTTGGGCAATGCTTTTACCGCTGCCGGCAGAAGAAAATATGACACTGAACAAATGGGGGGAATATTTTTTGTGGTTATAAATTCCGAAAGTTTGTGGAAGTGCCGCACTTAGTGCGGTAAGATCGGAAAGGAGGGAGATGTCTTGTTCGCGGTCGCTTGCGTCTTCAATGATACAGTCATTCAGTAGATCGGGAAGATTATTGTACAAATCGCGTGGGAATAAGGGTGTTCCTTTCCTGAATTCTTCTCCCAGCCAATAGGCTTCTTCGGTGCTATCGGAGTTTTCTAAAGTACCATAGGGGATTTTTGTCCTTATGTCCTTTTGAAAGGAAGAAGAGGTGGCTGTAGAGGAAGCAGGTGCGTGCTCGTTAACTTGCTTGTATCCAGATGATAAAACACTTGTCAATTCTTCGGGACGAAAATCTGTATGCTCGAAAAATGCAGTAAGCTCACGTAATATGCTTTCTTGCGGATAGTGTCGGCGGCAGGCTTCGCAGGCCAGTTTGAAGACGTTGGAATGACGTTGTCCGGCGGTCAGGGGATGAAGGAAAATATAGGACGAAATAAATTGGGCGATTTCTGCTTCAGACACGTTTTCCGGGGTATTATCCTGGAGAGGAAAAGGAGGAAGTACTTTATTTTCAGAGGAAGCGTTTGTTTCCTCTTTTAGATGTGGTTCCAACACAAATGCCTGATAAAGACCGGCAACATATCCATTGGGCGAATAACTGAAATAACATAGGCGACTTTCGTCCTTGCAGGCCGGATCACTCTCCAATCCCAACAATTGATTGTAGTAACGGCTCACTAATTGCTGCCCTTCACGATGGCGGTTTTCGATACCTTCCACATAGGCGAAAACTTTCACTCCGTCGGTAGGACTTTCTATGGCCGCTACCGTGTGAGGATCTGCTGCACAACGTTGGATGACTTGAAGACGATCTTTTACATGATCGTAATCGAGCCCGACAATATGGCTGGGGAGGAGGAAGTTTTTGATGGCATGTGCTCCGTCAAAAGTACCTGCCGGAGTGAAACAGGGGAGCTGGCTCTTCAACTTCTGTGCCGCGGCATGGTCTCCTTCTGCATAGTATCGGCGGATAGCGTTTATAATAGAGGCATAGACCGGATGAATACACATAATGATGACTTCAAGGAAAGACATGACTTTGGGCTTTTTTGAATACACGTTCTCGTAAACCGAGACTTTGATTTCTTCTAAGGCTTTCATATAAAATTGTTTTTTGTAAGATTGAGTTACCTGACTATCAGATAACGGGAACAAAGGTCGGGATATTAAAAATAGGGTTGCTTCCCTATGTGAATAGTACTTGATAAAGCAAATAAAAACTGAAATATTATAAATTATTAATCATAGAATGACATGGCAAAAGAAAAACAGGAACCATACGAGTTTTTGAGCAATTTGGTATTGGCTTTAATGGATATGGATCGTATTTTCAGTAACAGTTTTTTTACGAGCGAACTTGATATCTCTCCCAAAACACTGAGTGAGATAAGACGGGGAGAGGATATGTGTATTTATCAGTATGTGCGCGTGATCCGGTGTATGACGGAGTATCTTCATTTAATCATCCGGATGGATATGTTGCTGAAGGAGTTAAGAACCGTATTAGCTTCCAATTGTGATTTGGTGGTTGCTACGGTTCCGCACCGTTTTCATGGAACTTGCCAACCGAAAGAGTGGGTGGTAGTGATACAATGGGATGGGGTGAAATTGTGATTTCTACAGAAAACAGGGCATTTTTTTAATCTTTTTGCCCGAATCCTTTCTTTATTTAATTTTTTTTATATCTTTGCTTTCATATTGAGAAACACGGATAAAAACTCACTTATTTATTCATATAAACTTAATAAATTATGTTCAAAGCTCCTTTCTCATTTGACGGTCGTATTCGTAGAATCGAATATTTCCTGTCAGGCATTATCGGTGGTGTCGTTTCTAGTATTGCATGGGCACTAGGCGTAGGTACATTTGTTTTGGGTGCTGCCAGCGGATCGGCCGGGGGATCAGTATTTGGTTTATTGATCGGTCTTGCTGCTATGATTGCATCTGTTTGGTTCTCTCTGGCACAGGGGGTGAAACGTCTGCACGACTTAAATAAATCCGGTTGGCTGATTTTGTTGTGCTGTGTGCCTATTGTTGGTTGGATTTTTGCATTGTACATGCTGTTTGCAGATGGCACGGTAGGTCCTAATCCTTATGGTGCAGATCCGAAAAACCGTATGCCGTATCAGGCACAACCTGCTTCTGTAAACGTGACTGTAAACGTTTCAAGAGAAGATGTAAAAGTTGACAAGCCGGTAGAAGCTGCTCCTGCACCTGCGGAAGCCCCTGTAGAAGAAGATAAAGAAAAGGCTGAATAATCTTATTAAAGAAGAAATAATAGAGCCTCCTGCGAAATTCGTTTTGCAGGAGGTTTTTTTGTTATTAACCTGTTTGTTATTCAATATTTTGTCTAAATTTGTAAGTGAAATTTTATGAAATAACGTTTTTCCCTTTTTCTGTAATCTGCCAATAGCCTTTTTTATTTGCACCTTGACGAATAATTAACCCGTTCGTCTTAAAATTGCGGAATGCTCTTGTTACAGTGGCTTCAGAAATGGATAAATCATTCATCAAATCCACATATGTGATATTCTTATTTGCACTAATTGCTTTTAGAATCAATTTCTCTGTCTGAGTGAAATTTATACCGTCATTTATACCGTCATTTATACCGTCATTTATACCGTCATCACTTTGAATATTTGAAACTGCATCTTTCATAGTCGGATAATTCCTACCGAATGTTACCAATAATCCACCTTCTGATTCTTTGAATACTGGTCTTTCCAAACCGGCTTTATCAAAGGCTTCGTTGATCTTACGAATACCGCGTCCCCATGATTCTATAAATCCGGCTTTGTAGAATACGGAAGCGACAAGTTGATTCCGAGGGTGGGAAGAATGTTTTTCAACCAATGTGTCAATAGTGATGGCATCGGGTAATTTACCTTCATTCCAAAGCTCAATATGATCATTGAATACCCACATTTGGATGGGGACGCCAACATAGAGTTTATGTACTAGACTGTTGTAAATCATTTCGCGTAAAGCATCTTCTGGTATCTCCAAAGGCTCAATACGTTGCATCCCTTCATAATGGATGGGGGAAATGAGATATTTGGAGCGTAGTAATGCTACCACCTTGTCAGCCATTTGCAGGATATTTCCTTCTACTACATCCTGAAAGATAAGGTCGGCTTCATTCATACCGAAACGACCGATGTGAAATTCCACACCGGGAAAGAATCGAAGTGGTTCTTTTCCGAACAACAAGATGGCGGCATTTTTCAAGTGCCCGTCTTCGGATAGTAACCGTAGGTTGTGGAGTACGTTGTGTGTATCTTCACCGTTCAAGGATGGGGCGATACGTTGGGCGTTGATGGCTCTTCGGAGAAAATAGTCAATGGCATTACGGTCTATATCATCCAACTTTGCAGAATCGTTGGTGGTGTCATCCCACGAGCGTCCCATCTTCTTTAAGATGAACTGTTGTAGTGCCGTACCTTTCATCTCCTGTTTTGTAGAACCACTACGATAATGATACTGACCGTGATAGGCAATGGGAACATTGCTTGGTTCCACAACGATTTCAATAAATTCTTTATCTTCATTCGAATGTAACAAATTGACATCAGCTACAATACCCAAGTAATTGACAATCTTGTTGGGGATGTCTTCCATCAACCGTTTCGAGTCAGCTACACCGACAATCTCTTGTTTGTCGTTTATGCCTATATATATACGACCACCTTGTGCATTTGCAAAACCACAAATCCATTTCAGATATTCATCTCTCCAAGATTCTTTATATTCTATATTTTGACTTTCGCTCATAATACGCAAAGGTACGCTTTATTTCTATAATTCAATTCCTTTACTACTTTTTTCCGTGTATCACTTTTTTGTAGTAAATTTGTAAGATGAAAAAGTATATTCCTAATCCGGTGGACACAGAACAAATCCAACTCCCGAAGGAGTTGGAATATCTGGTAGAAGAGATGGCTAAGAATGTTCATGAGGTCTGGTCGAAAACCAGAATAGAACAAGGTTGGACGTATGGCGAAAAGCGGGATGATGTATTGAAACAGCATCCGTGCCTGGTTCCGTATGAAGAATTGCCTGAAGAAGAAAAGGTATATGACAGAAATTCTTCAGTGGAAACCTTGAAACTGATAATGAAACTGGGGTTTAAGATTTCGAAGGATGAAAAATAGATGATGAATGATGGCAACAACCTTATTCAGAATTTATTTTTATCTTTGAAATCCATTATAAACAGAAAAAGAAACAGATATGAAAAAAGTAATTTGCAGTGAGAAAGCTCCGGGGGCTATCGGCCCTTATAGTCAGGCGATAGAAGCTAATGGTATGGTATTTGTGTCCGGTCAGTTGCCTATTGATGCCGCTACGGGACAGATGGCTGAAGGGATAGAAGGACAGGCTCGCCAGTCGTTGGAGAATATCAAACACATTCTTGAAGAAGCAGGATTGACAATGGGAAACATTGTCAAAACCACAGTATTTCTTCAGGATATGTCCCTGTTTGCAGGGATGAATGGCGTGTATGCCACGTATTTTGACGGAGCTTTTCCGGCACGTTCGGCGGTTGCCGTAAAAGCTCTGCCCAAGGATGCGTTAGTAGAGATTGAGTGTATCGCGGTTCGCTAACAAATCTGCGACAATGAAACTGCTGCCTCCTACAAAGATCAGATCTTTTGGGGGGCAGTTCTTTTTTGCCGCCTGTACAGCTTCTACAACAGTGGGGTAGGTGGTACCTTTCAATCCGGCTTCTTCTGCCAATGCCAATAGTTCATTTTCCGGAAGTGCACGTTTCACACTTGCTTTGGTGAAATAATAGGTGGCATCTTTCGGTAACTCTTGCAAGACACTGCTGATATCTTTATCGTTCACCATGCCAAATACGATGTGCAGCTCCTGGTTGAATTTCTGATGAAGGAAATCAAGATGTCCACAGACATATTTGATTCCATCTACATTATGTCCCGTGTCGCAGATGATATCCGGATAGCTGTGTACTTTCTGCCAGCGTCCCATCAGCCCGGTGAGTTTGCACACATCAGCAAAACCATTGAGATAGTCTTTGGGACAGATGCGATAACCTATTTTTGTCAGCTCTTCAAGAGCAGACAGGATGGTGAGGATATTTTCATGCTGGCAGAGACCGCTTAATTCCATAAAAAGACCTGCAGGAAACATTTCATTGACAATTCGGATAGCATCTTTTCTCTTGTCGAGTATTTTGTCTAATGCTTTAATGCTGTCTGCCGGATGCAGGAAAAGCAATATCTCTTTGGATTCTTGTGCGCTTTCAGATGGTTGGTGAGTCTCTTTTATCAAGTCTTGCAGGACATTATCCAGACGTTTTCTTAGTGCCTGCATTTCCGGATAAGGAAGCCAGTCTGTGGGATTATATGGGAAGATAGAATCTGCATAGTTGATAGGTGCATTCATTTCTTTTGCTTTCATGGTGAACACACGTTTAACGCTGCCTTTAGCTCTGCCAATGACTACCGGAACCCCTTCTTTGATAATGCCTGCTTTTTCTTTGGCTATTTTTGTCAGGGTATTCCCTAGATATTGCATGTGGTCAAAACTGATATTAGTGATGACACATAAATCGGGGTGAATGATGTTGGTGCAATCCAAACGTCCGCCCATTCCTACTTCGATAACGGCTACGTCTACTTTCTGGTCCGCAAAGTAGCGGAACGCCATGGCGGTAGTCAGTTCAAAAAACGAAGGATGGAGCGGTTCGAAGAATGAGCGGTGCTCTTCTACGAAGTTGACTACATATTCTTCCGGCATCATTTCTCCGTTGATGCGGATGCGTTCGCGGAAGTCGACCAAATGGGGGGAAGTGAATAAGCCTACCCGGTACCCTGCGGACTGTAATACGGCTGCGATAGTATGTGAGCAGGAACCCTTTCCATTGGTTCCGGCGATATGTATCGTCTTGAATTGTTGATGAGGATGCCCAAAATGTTCGTCCAATTTGTGTGTGGTCTCTAAACCCGGCTTATATGCTTTGCTTCCTATTTGTTGAAACATTGGCGCACTCTCATATAAGTACTTTAAAGTGTTCTGATAGTCCATGTTTTATAATATTTAACTTCGGGCAATCTTTATTGCCCGCTAATTTGTTTATCTTTAGAACCGTCAATCTAACCGCAAATGCGGGGATTGGCGAATGAGATTGCAAATATCAACATTTAAATCTAAGAAATCATGGGAACTAAGAAAAATTTTGTGTTAGACACAAATGTTATTCTTCACGATTACAATTGCTTGAAGAATTTTCAGGAAAATGATATTTACCTCCCTCTTGTTGTACTCGAAGAACTGGATAAGTTCAAAAAAGGAAACGAGCAGATTAACTTCAATGCTCGTGAGTTCGTACGCGAATTGGATGTATTGACTAGCGATGAGCTTTTCTCCGAAGGGGTGAAACTCGGCGAAGGATTGGGACGTTTGTTTGTCGTGACAAGCAATGTGCCGGCTACCAAAGTTTGGGAATCGTTTCCAATAAAGAAACCCGACCATCTGATTTTGGCGGCAACCGAATACCTGACCGGCAAGTATCCGAAAATGAAATCTATCTTAGTGACCAAAGATGTGAATCTGCGCATGAAAGCCCGTTCTATCGGATTGCTTTGCGAGGATTATATTACGGATAAGGTGGTAAATGTAGATGTGTTCGAGAAATCTAATGAGATTTTTGAAAATGTAGATCCGGCATTGATCGACCGTATTTATTCTTCAAAAGAAGGCATTGACTTGAGTGAATTTGACTTTAAGGATTTGATTCATCCCAATGAATGTTTTGTATTGAAGAGTGACCGGAATAGTGTATTGGCACGCTATAATCCTTTTACCCATTCTATTATCCGCGTGATGAAGGGTAAAAATTATGGAATCGAACCCCGGAATGCGGAACAGAGTTTTGCTTTTGAGATTCTGAATGACCCGAACATCAAACTGGTGGCTCTGACAGGAAAAGCGGGAACCGGTAAGACTTTGCTGGCTTTGGCTGCTGCATTGGGTAAACTGACTGATTACAAACAGATTTTGCTGGCACGTCCTGTTGTAGCGCTTTCCAATAAGGATATCGGTTTCCTTCCGGGAGACGCACAGGAAAAAGTGGCTCCTTATATGCAGCCGTTGTTTGATAACCTGAACGTCATAAAACGTCAGTTTGCTACGAACTCTACCGAAGTGAAGCGCATAGAAGATATGCAGAAAAGCGAACAGCTGGTGATTGAAGCTTTGGCCTTTATCCGTGGTCGTAGTTTGAGCGAAATGTATTGCATCATTGACGAAGCGCAGAATCTGACCCCAAATGAAATAAAGACAATCATCACCCGTGCAGGCGAAGGTACGAAGATGGTATTTACGGGAGATATCCAGCAGATTGACCAACCTTATCTGGATAGTCAGTCCAATGGCTTGGTATATATGATTGATCGTATGAAAGACCAGAATATCTTTGCACACGTCAATTTGCTGAAAGGTGAACGAAGTGAATTGAGTGAACTGGCAAGCAACCTGCTGTAGGAAATGAAGAATGAAAAATGAAGAATGAAGAATTTACTATGCAGCATAATAGCGCAGCTTATTCTTCATTCTTCATTTTTCATTCTTCATTTGCCTTATTCTTTCTTTCCGAAATATTTAAGGAACTGTGTACGTTCAAACGTATTGACGCCTTTAATATCTTTGATATTCAGTTTGCCTTTGAATTGAGCTATATTTTCGAATCCTTTGCGTTCCATCCATGCAGAGAGGAAGCGGTTGGCTTCTCCAATAAATGCGTTTGTATTCAGATAGACTGCGCTACATACTTCTACGGCTGAAGCACCGGCAAGGATCGCTTTCACTACTGATTCAGCATTGGCAACACCACCGGAAGCCGCATAGTCGATCTTATCTACTACTGCAGATGCAATTCCAATCCAGCGGAGCGGATTGGCGAGGTCGGAAGCATTACTGAATATTTCTCCTGAAATATGCTCCATCTTTTCGATGTTGATGTCCGGTTGATAGAAGCGGTTGAAGAGAACAACTGCGGCTGCACCGTTGGCATACAACTGATCGATTAATACCACAGGATTGGTCAGGTTATCACCCAGCTTCATGATAACGGGAATGTTAACCGTCTGCTTGATGCGGCGGAGAATGTCGATGTGGCGTTGTTCGAATGAACCGTATGTATATTGCAGTTCTGATTGCAAGGCGAGGATATTGATTTCCAATGCGTCGGCACCAGCCTCTTCAATTTTCTTTGCAAAGTCGATCCATTCAGAATCAGTGTAGCAGTTGATGCTGGCAATGATAGGAATGGGGCATACCTTTTTGCTTTCTTTTATTAAAGTCAGGTATTCAGATAACTTGTGCTCACGGATATATTCTTCCAGATAGTCACTGGCTTCGGGATAGAATGCCGGGTCTTTCAGTTGATCTGCTTCCAGCATGATCTGTTCCTCAAACAGTGATTTCAGAACGATAGCACCGGCACCATCTTCGGCCAATTTTTTGTTTTTGCCGACACTGTTGGTCAGCCCTGAGCTACTGATGATGATAGGGTTTCTAAGAGAAAGCCCTGCGAAAGTAGTTTTTAAATCGGTCATAGCAATATGTTTTTTAATACTTAATCAATAATTTCTTTCTCCGAAAATCTTGCTTCCTACTCGTACCAGCGTACTTCCTGCGGCAATGGCTTCGTGATAGTCATGTGACATTCCCATTGATAGTTCGCAGAAGGTATCAGAGTGGGTGAACCAAGTTGTTTTTATCTCGTTAAAGAGTCTATTTAGTGAACAAAATTCTCGGTTGATTTGTTCAATACAATCGGTGTTGCTGGCCATACCCATTAATCCGCAGATGCGCACATGAGTCAGCTCTTTCCATTCTCCGACATTCAGCATCTCTTTACATTCTTCGGGACTGAAACCAAATTTGGTTTCTTCCTGCGCAACGTGAATCTGCAACAGGCAGTTCACAGTACGTCCGGCCTTGACAGCTTGTTTGTTGACTTCGGCCAGCAGTTTATAACTATCAATTCCATGAATCATCGCTACGTATGGTATCATGTATTTGATTTTATTCGTTTGCAGGTGCCCGATAAAATGCCATTCGATATCTTTCGGCAAACTTTCGTATTTAGCTGTCATTTCCTGCACTTTGCTTTCTCCAAAAATACGCTGTCCCGCCTGATATGCTTCTTCTATCGCTTCATTGGGATGGAATTTTGAGACAGCAACCAGCCGGACTCCTTGAGGGAGTTCGGCCAGCACTTGCTTTAAATTGTCAGCAATACTCATTGTTACTTATGCTTTTGACGGATCAAATTCCGGTTTGTCATTCGGTTCGGCGCTGTAAGGATATACATCCATGAGCGGAGTTTCGGATACCATACCGATCTGATAATCTGCCATGGTTCCTTTCATGTCCTCATCCAGCTTTTTCACTGCATCACGCAAGTCGGCAGCTTGTACCAATACTTGAGTGGAAGTCTTTTTTTCCGCACCGCTTTTTTCATCGAGCGTGATAAAAATAAGTTTGCATTTGAACCAGCGGTCGGCACTTTCTTCGTCACTGGGGAATAATTCGCTATAGTTGGCACGTTTGATGTCTGAAACGGTAAATTCTCCGGAGATAAACGGAGTCATTTCTTCGATAATCCGTGCTTCTGCTTCTGTAAAACTGAGTGCATCAACAAGATAAGGTTCAGTTACTTTCTTCTGCATTCCGTTTTCCATTACTTTCTCATAACGGATCTTGCACTCAAACCATGTATGCATTGCCATAATTTTCTTCCTTTTTAATTAATTGATTCATGTAAATTGCCTACAAAGATAAACAAAATACCAAAGTAAGTGCCGAAAGATTTTTATTTTCTTTTATGCAGATTTTTTAGTTCAAATGAAAGCATGACACGGAAAAGTCCGATGATGAGGAAAGTAAAAGAAATCATGTAGACTGCGTAGAGTGCTCCTATAGCGGGTTGCCATAATATTAAAAGGGAACACAGAATGGCAAGGATACCGAAAGCCATGTACCAGCCCCAGTCGCGGGTTCCGTAACGTTTCAAGTCGATGGAATAGCCGGTGGAGGAGAAGCCGCGGAACATAAGCCAGAAGGCTATGATAAAAGGAATGACTTCCATGCTGACCATTGGGTAGGCAATCAGGTAGATACCCAGAACAAGGTCGATCAGTCCGCCTACGATATACCATCCCCAGCTCGGGACACCTTTCCGGTTGCTAAAAGCGAAGATAATTTCTAAAATACCGCTTATCAACATCGATACGCTGAAAATGATACTTAAAGCTACATAGGTGCTCACGGGTGAGAACATGAGCCAAAGGGCTACAATGATATACACGATTCCCAAAAGAAGAGAAGTCCACCAATTTTTTACTGAATGTTGAATCTCATTGAATACAGTTTCCATACATTTTATATTTTAAATTGAATACTAGGGTGATTTCGTTGTGGAATAACAAATTCAATTTAGAAAAGGTTTTCCGTGAACATATTTGGGGGAATCGTTGTTTCCTATATAAAGTAAATTTTAAATATAGATGCATTATGGCAACAACAAATTTCAAAGGACAACCGGTGAAACTAATCGGTGAATTTATACAAGTAGGTAAGGTAGCTCCTGACTTCGAGCTGGTAAAAACAGATTTATCTTCTTTCTCTCTGAAAGATTTGAATGGTAAAAATGTGATTTTAAATATTTTCCCGAGTCTGGATACCAGCGTATGTGCAACCTCTGTACGTAAGTTTAATAAGATGGCTGCCGGACTGAAAGATACGGTAGTATTGGCTATTTCTAAGGACCTTCCTTTTGCGCACGGTCGTTTCTGTACAACGGAAGGTATTGAAAATGTAATTCCATTGTCTGATTTCCGTTTCTCTGATTTCGACGAAAGTTACGGAGTGCGTATGGCAGATGGTCCGTTAGCAGGACTTTTGGCGCGTGCGGTAGTTGTGATTGGCAAGGATGGCAAGATTGCTTATACGGAACTTGTTCCTGAAATCACCCAGGAGCCTGATTATGATAAAGCCTTAGCTGCTGTAAAGTAATATAGAATATGGAGTATTAAGTATTAGGTATTAACTATTAGTTGCAGCTAATAAACGAATACGGATAATACTTAATACTGCTACTTATCTTAAAGATTTTGACCTAATGGGAACTGGTAAAAAGGCTTGGTAAACTGCCAAGGCTCCGTTCTTGTTAGGTTGTGTTTTTTCTACACTAAACCTCAATTATCATGAACAAGATGAAAACTCTATTCATCACCCTGCTATGTATGGGTGCTGGAACCCTGTCGGCTCAAACTGCCGATAGTACACAAACTTCTCCCTGGACAAAAGAAGGATTTGCCGGACTGAAACTGACACAGGTGAGCCTGACTAACTGGGCTGCCGGAGGTGATAACTCTATTGCCTTTGACTTGCAGGGCACTTATCAGATTAATTATAAGAAAGGAAAACATCTGTGGAATAATCGTATCGAACTGGCTTATGGATTGAATAAGACAGGTGACGACGGAACCAGGAAGGCTAATGATAAGATTTATTTGAATACGAATTATGGCTATGCTATTGCCAAAAGTTGGTATGCCAGCGCATTCGCTACTTTCCAGACGCAGTTCTCTCCCGGATATGACTATTCTGTCAATAAAGATGTTGCTATCTCTGAATTTATGGCTCCCGCTTATTTGACTACCGGTTTGGGCTTTACTTATGATCCCGGTAAGATATTTACCGTTGTATTGTCTCCTGCTGCATGGCGCGGAACATTTGTTCTCAATGACCGTCTCTCGGACGAAGGAGCTTATGGAGTGGACCCGGGCAAACACCTGTTATCCAGCTTCGGTGCTAACTTGAAAGGGGAAGCCAAATATGAATTTTTGAAGAATATGACAGTATATTCGCGTTTGGATTTATATTCCGATTATCTGCACAAGCCATTGAACATAGATGTGAACTGGGAGGTGCAAATAAATATGATTATCAATAAATGGTTTTCAACCACGCTCACTACTAACCTGATGTATGACGATGATGTGAAGATTGTACAAAAGGATGGTACCAAAGGATCTCGTGTACAATTTAAAGAGATCTTGGGAGTGGGAGTCCAATTCAATTTCTAAGGATTGGTTTTTAAGTATTAGGTATTAAGTATTAGTCATGGTAATACTTAATACCTAATACTTAATACTTATTTTTTCTTCTTCAGTCCCTTATAAGCCAGGAATCCGATGACCAATACCACCACTGCTATAATGACATAGCCGATTTCGTGGCTGTATGTGGTTGCCATTACATAGACGTCATTAGTGGTTTTGAGGTCTGTAAATCGGTAGATCAGGTATCCGAGTAGAGCCAATATACTGTTCCATATCGCAGCGCCGAGAGTGGTGTAAAGTAGGAAAGGTCCTAATTTCATGCCGGCTAATCCTGCGGGAATACTGATAAGTTGGCGTACTGCCGGAATGAGACGGCCAAAGAAAGTGGAGGCTGCGCCGTGCTTTCTGAAATATTCTTCTGCATGGTGTACTTTTTCCTCGTCAATAAGGCACATGTGCCCTAAACGGCTGTTGGCGAATTTATAGACAATAGGACGACCCAGCCAACGCGCCAGGTAATAATTTACTAATGCACCGATATCTGCTCCTATGGTGGCAAATAGGACCACGAGAAAGATATTCATACTGTCGTCTGCCATAGCTTTCCATGCGGCAGGTGGCACTACGGCTTCCGAGGGGAAGGGAATAAAAGAACTTTCGATAGCCATAAAAATGGTGACTACCCAATAGTTCAAATTTTCTAATACCCATTTAAGAAGTTCTGCTACTGATTCCATGTTTTTTGAGGATAGAATTTATTAATCTGATTTATTTTTTCCCTTTCTTCTTTTTCTTATTCTCCTTTTTCATGCGTTCCCACACTTCTTTGAGAGTTCTTTCATCTTCCTCTCTATGTTCGGGACTATTTAACAGATCCAGAATCATATCTTCTTCCAGTGGATGTTCACATTCTTTGTTGTATTTAAAGAAGTTGTCGATTTCACCGTGCATGAGGCAAAGCACACTCAATTTCTCCGTCACATCTTCGTATTTCGGATTCATCTGGTACGCTTTTTCAAAGTATTCTTTGGCTTCTATCAGATAGTCACTTTCCGAATAAGCAGAGGCGATCATATACCACATTTCTATGTTAGAGTTAATCTCTATCGCTTTTTCGAAAGACAAGGCTGCTTCGTCTTCCAGCTCCTCTGCCAGATATAGTTTTCCCTCTGTCAGATAAATCAATCCTTCATTCGGGTTTATCTCTTTGGCTTTCTCGCAGAGCTGATGTGCTTCTTCATATCTTTCCAGATGAGACAGGGCGAAGGCTTTGCTGGTATATGTGTCTATTAATAGGACAGACTGTCTGTCTCCGTCTTCTTCAAAACGTGCGATTACTTTGTCGTAATAGTCATCGGCTTTCTGCCATTCTTCTTTATTGCCGTAGGATATTCCCATGAACATATAACCCAGTTCAGGGGGGATGGATTTAAGTTCGATCGCTTTTTGGTAATTCTCGATGGCATCATCCGAATTGTTCAGATAGAAAAAACAATGCGCTTTATAAGCGTAGGCTTCTCCACACTGATCGTCGGCTGCCAACGCAAAATCACAGGCTTCGATGGCTTTGTCTATTTGTTCCTGTACAAAGTAACATTTCACCAGTCCCATCCAGTAGGAAGGGTTGAAAGGGGATTTGTCGATGAGTTTGTTGTAATAGATGATGGCCGATTCTACTTGGTGGGTCGATGCCAGATAATCGGCTGTGAGGGCCATATATTCTTCATCTTCGGCATAACGCGATTTACCTCGGTCGAGCCATTCTTTGGCTGCATCCGGGTATCCCATGTCCAGATAGAGAAATACGACATCAATGATTGTTTCCAGTTCGTCGGCATCCGCTATCGTACTTAATAGCCATTGGGCTTCTTCCAGTTTTCCTCCATTCAGCAATAGTTCGGCTTTCAGCAGTTTCACTTCCGAGTCAAAATCTTCGGTGATGGAATCTGCTACTTTCTTTGCTTTTTGCAGTTTTTGGGTGTCCAGGTAGAGATAGGCTTGTTCGATGAGTAAAGCTGTATTTCCCGGATGTATCTTAAGTCCGTAGGTGATTACTTCTTGTGCTTCTTCAAATTTCCGTTCGGAGGCATACCAGTCGGCGATGTCGGCCAGTTGGTCAGCATCCAGATAAAGTTGTCGGTTTTCTGCTTTTGCTTTTTCGTAGTTTGTGATAAGTGTGGCTAGTTGCTTTTTGGCTGATGGTGAGTTCTTTCTACCCATTTTTATTAATTTTGTTCACCACAGATTACACGGATTAACACAGATTAGAGAAATAAAGAATAAAAATCTGTGTTAATCCGTGTAATCTGTGGTGAAAGGTTATTTATTAATCTTCCCCCACGTATCTTTCAACCCTACTGTGCGGTTGAAAATCAGTTTTTCCGGGCTTGATTCTTTGTCGATATTAAAGTAACCGATCCGTTGGAACTGCAGGTAGGAGAGTGTAGGCAGGGTAGCTGCGAACTTCTCTATGTAGCAGTTGGGCAGAACTTTCAATGAGTCCGGATTGATGATTTCTTTCATGGCTTCCAGTGCTTCGCAATTTTTAGCTTCGCGGATGGCAGCCAGTTCGTCGCGTGGGTTTTCCACTTTCCACAGGCGGTCGTACAAACGTACTTCTGCTTGCAGGCAGTGATTGCAGCTTACCCAATGGAGCGTGCCTTTCACCTTACGGTTTGCGTCCGGCATACCGCTACGGGTATTAGCGTCATATTCGCAATATACCTCTGTTATTACGCCGTTTTCGTCTTTCTTGCAACCGGTGCATTTTACGATATAGGCATTTTTGAGGCGTACTTCCTGTCCCGGTGTCATGCGGAAGTATTTCTTGGGAGCGTCTTCCATGAAGTCTTCGCGTTCCATCCACAGTTCACGGCTGAATTCGATCAGGTGGCTTCCTGCTTCCGGGTCTTCCGGGTTGTTGATTGCTTCCAGTTCTTCAACCTGTCCTTCCGGATAGTTGGTGATGATTAGTTTAACCGGGTTGATCACTGCCGATACACGGGTGGCACGGCTGTTCAGGTCGTCCCGAACGGAGCTTTCCAACAGGGCGATGTCGTTCAGGGCATCGTATGTGGTATATCCGATTTTATCAATAAATTTATGAATAGACTCCGGTGAATAACCGCGACGGCGGAAACCGCAGATAGTCGGCATACGGGGGTCGTCCCATCCGTTCACCAATCCTTCTTTCACTAGTGTGAGCAGGTTACGTTTGCTCATCAGGGTGTAGCTTAGGTTCAGTTTGTTGAATTCAGTCTGACGGGGACGGTTGTCATTCAGGTCTTTTCCTTCTTTCAGCCAGTCGATGAAGAGGTCGTAAAGAGGACGGTGTACCACAAATTCGAGTGTACACAGTGAGTGAGTTACTCCTTCGAAGAAGTCACTCTGTCCGTGAGCGAAGTCATACATCGGATAAGCTTTCCAGGTAGTACCTGTACGGTGGTGCGGGTGTTTCACTACACGATAAATAATCGGATCGCGGAAGTGCATATTCGGGTTAGCCATGTCAATCTTGGCACGGAGTACCATGGCACCTTCTTCAATCTCGCCGCTATTCATTTTCTTAAAAAGTTCGAGGCTTTCTTCGATAGGACGGTTGCGGTAAGGGCTTTCCACACCCGGTTGGGTAGGAGTACCTTTTTGCTGTGCGATCAGTTCGGAGCTTTGTTCGTCAATATATGCTTTTCCCTCCTGAATCAGGCGGATAGCGAAGTCCCATAATTGTTGGAAGTAGTCGGAAGCGTAGTATTCGTTTCCCCACTGGTAGCCCAACCATTGAATGTCTTCTTTGATAGCTTCTACATATTCCACATCTTCCTTGGTCGGGTTTGTGTCGTCGAAACGAAGGTTACATACACCGCCGTGTTTTTCTGCGATGCCGAAATCAAGGCAAATAGCTTTGGCATGGCCGATGTGAAGGTAACCGTTAGGTTCGGGCGGGAAGCGTGTCTGCACTTTTCCACCATTTTTACCTTCTTTCAAGTCTTTCTCTACTGCCTGTTCAATAAAGTTCAAGCTTTTCTTTTCGCCTGCTTCTTCGTTTTTAATATCTGTCATAACGGTTAATGTTATCTATATTTAGGCTACAAAAGTAGGACATTTTTTTTATTTAACCGGAATATAACCGCTCTTTTTTATAATGTCCTGTCCGTCGGACGAGAGAATAAACTGAATCAGGGGGGAGACTTGTTCCTTATTTTTTACATTGTAGTAGTAATAAAGCGGGCGCACGATGGGGTAGGTCTTATTGGTGGCGTTCTCTACCGTAGGCGTGGCATAGTGGGTGCCGTCGTATGATACGGAAAGCGTTTTGACACGGGGAGATACGTATGCCAGTCCGACATATCCGATGGCTCCTTTGGTCTGACTGACAGACTGGATGATGGCACCCGTTGCCGGCATGGAAAGGCTGCTTGCCATGTAGTTTTTATTTTTCAGTACGCTCTCTTTGAAAAATTCGTAAGTACCGGACGATGTTTCGCGCGAGTAAACCACTATTTTGCGATCGTCTCCGCCTACCTGTTTCCAGTTGTTTATCTTCCCCCGGAAAATGTCTTCCAGTTGTTGGCGGGTCAGCTGCTTTACCGGATTGGAGGGATGCACCACCACGGCAAGAGCATCGTAGGCTACAATCACTTCGTCTACTTCTTCTCCGGTTCCTTTTATTTTCATCTTTTCGCTGAACTTGATCGGGCGGGAAGCCATTGCGATGTCCGTTGTATGATCCATTAAAGCGGAGATACCTACACCGGTTCCGCCACCGGTCACTGTGACACGGGCCTCCGGATGCTGGTTCATAAACCGCTCTGCTGTCTGTTGTGCGACAGGCAGTACCGTATCGCTACCTTTAATACGTTGTGCGTTGGCACCGAGCGAGAGTAAGGAAAGGGCGATTAATAAGTTTCTTCTCACTTTCATATTTCTTCGTTTTATTAACGTTGCAAATTAAGCAATCGGATATTACATTTTCATTTCATCCGGAGTGGAAATGATACTTGTAACACAAACGTAACATGATTGAAACATTTCCTTCAAACGTTAGTCACACCTCCTTAATAAAGAGATGCTTTCTTTGCATCAGAAATCATAGCAGGTATATGAAAAAGGTATTTGAAAAGATTATAGAAGGAATGTTGACTTGTAGCGGCTTTGTGACAAGTATTACTATTCTGCTGATTGTACTCTTCCTTTTCACTGAAGCTTTCGGGCTGTTCAAGAGTAAAGTGATTGAAGAGGGATATGTGTTGGCGCTAAATAAGAGCAATAAGGTCAGCGTGTTGAGCCCCGCACAGATAAAAAATGTTTTTGACGAAGAGATTACGAACTGGAAGGAACTCGGTGGGGAAGATCTCCCTATCCGGGTTTTTCGTTTGGAGGACATAACGCAGTATTATACGGAAGAGGAGTTGGGATCTGCTTATGAATATGCAGGCGATAAGATTACGGAGCTGGTGGAGAAAACGCCCGGCATCGTAGCTTTTGTTCCGCAGAAGTTTATTGTTCATCCGGACGCGGTACATTTCATAGAGGATAACACTATTTCCGTAAAGGATGTATTTGCGGGTGCCGAATGGTTTCCTACGGCTACTCCGGCTGCTCAATTCGGCTTTTTGCCGTTGATTACCGGGACGTTGTGGGTGAGCCTGTTTGCCATCCTTTTTGCTTTGCCGTTCGGGCTGTCGGTTTCTATTTATATGTCTGAAGTGGCAAATCCGAAAGTGCGGAACTGGCTAAAACCGATTATCGAACTGTTGAGTGGTATTCCTTCCGTTGTTTATGGCTTTTTCGGATTAATTGTCATTGTTCCGTTGATTCAGAAATTGTTTGATCTTCCGGTAGGAGAGAGTGGCTTGGCGGGAAGTATCGTACTGGCCATTATGGCATTGCCTACTATTATAACGGTGACGGAAGACGCGATGCGCAACTGTCCGCGTGCGATGCGTGAGGCGAGTCTGGCATTGGGCGCTTCGCAATGGCAGACGATATATAAGGTAGTGATTCCTTATTCTATTTCGGGGATTACATCCGGTGTGGTACTTGGTATCGGACGTGCTATCGGGGAGACGATGGCAGTATTGATGGTGACGGGTAATGCGGCTGTGATTCCGACAACAATCCTTGAGCCTTTGCGTACCATTCCGGCTACGATTGCAGCCGAATTGGGAGAAGCTCCTGCGGGAGGACCTCACTATCAGGCGTTGTTCCTGTTGGGTGTCGTACTGTTCTTCATCACATTGATTATCAACTTTAGTGTGGAATATATTTCCTCTAAAGGATTAAAACGTAGCAAATAAGATGGAAATACGGAGTAATAATAAAGCTAAACACCGTTCGCAGAAAGTTGCTTTCGGGATTTTCCGGCTGTTGAGCCTTTGCATTGTACTTATATTGTTTGCAATTCTGGGATTTATCGTCTATAAAGGAATCGGCGCTATCAGTTGGGATTTTATCACTTCGGCTCCTACGGACGGGATGACAGGTGGCGGTATATGGCCGGCCATTGTCGGTACTTTCTATCTGATGGTGGGGAGTGCGCTGTTCGCCTTTCCGATAGGGGTGATGAGCGGAATTTATATGAATGAGTATGCGCCGAAAGGTAAGTTGGTACGCTTTATCCGGGTGATGACCAATAACTTGAGCGGTATTCCTTCCATCGTATTCGGATTGTTCGGTATGGCGCTGTTTGTCAATTATATGGGATTTGGTGATAGTATTTTGGCCGGTTCTTTGACATTAGGTTTGCTTTGCGTACCTTTGGTCATTCGGACAACGGAGGAAGCTCTGAAAGCCATTCCTGACAGTATGCGTGAAGGCAGCCGGGCCTTGGGGGCAACGAAGTTGCAGACGATCTGGCACGTCATTCTGCCGATGGGGATGCCGAACATTATCACAGGGTTGATTCTTGCCTTGGGACGTGTTTCGGGAGAGACGGCGCCGATTCTGTTTACTTGTGCCGCATACTTCCTGCCACAACTGCCAACGGGTATTTTTGATCAGTGTATGGCATTGCCTTATCATTTGTATGTGATTTCTACGAGTGGAACGGACATGGAGGCACAATTGCCGCTAGCTTATGGTACGGCATTGGTATTGATTATGATTATCCTGTTCGTGAATCTGCTGGCCAATGCATTGAGAAAGTATTTTGAGAAAAGAGTAAAAACAAACTAGATTAGTATATGGATACAGTGAAAATAGATACGCGCGATGTGAACTTTTGGTATGGAGATTTTCATGCATTGAAGGGTATCAGTATGCAGATTGAGGAAAAGTCGGTTGTCGCTTTTATCGGACCGTCCGGTTGCGGTAAGTCTACTTTCCTCCGGCTTTTCAACCGGATGAATGATTTGATTCCTGCTACCCGTTTGGAGGGAGAAATCCGTATCGACGGACATAATATATATGCGAAAGGGGTGGAAGTGGACGAACTCCGTAAGAATGTAGGAATGGTGTTCCAGCGTCCGAATCCTTTCCCGAAAAGTATATTCGAGAATGTGGCTTACGGACTTCGTGTGAACGGAATAAAAGATAATGCTTTCATTCGTCAGCGTGTGGAGGAAACGTTGAAAGGAGCGGCTCTTTGGGATGAGGTGAAAGATAAGTTGAAGGAGTCGGCTTATGCATTGTCCGGCGGACAGCAACAGCGGCTTTGTATCGCCCGTGCGATGGCTGTCTCTCCTTCGGTATTGCTGATGGATGAGCCTGCGTCTGCACTCGACCCTATTTCTACGGCTAAGGTGGAGGAGTTGATCCATGAATTGAAGAAGGATTATACGATTGTAATCGTTACGCATAATATGCAGCAGGCAGCCCGTGTCAGTGATAAGACGGCGTTTTTCTATATGGGCGAAATGGTGGAATTCGATCAGACGAAAAGGATATTCACCAATCCGGAGAAAGAGGCTACCCAGAATTACATAACGGGACGCTTCGGGTAATTCGTGAAATCCGTGCCTGAAATTTATTTCTGAAATGTCATTAGCAAAATATTAATCATTTATATATAATAGACTATGGTAAAGTTTATAGAATCGGAACTTATCCTATTGAAGAAGGAAATTGATGAAATGTGGACCTTGGTGTACAACCAGCTTGACCGTGCCGGAGAGGCTGTGTTGACCCTCGACAAGGAGTTGGCTCAACAAGTGATGGTTCGCGAGCGTCGGGTGAATGCTTTTGAATTGAAGATAGATAGCGATGTGGAAGATATTATCGCATTATATAATCCGGTGGCGATTGACCTCCGTTTTGTATTGGCTATGCTGAAGATCAATACGAATCTGGAACGCTTGGGCGACTTTGCGGAAGGTATTGCCCGCTTTGTACTTCGTTGCAAAGAGCCGGTGTTGGATGCGGAATTATTGAATCGTCTTCGTCTGGCAGAGATGCAGGCAGAAGTGTTGTCGATGCTGGAACTGGCGAAGCGTGCCTTGAATGAAGAGAGCAATGATTTGGCAGCGGGAGTTTTTGCCAAGGATAATTTGCTGGATGAAATCAATGCGGATGCGACAGGTATTCTTTCTGACTATATCATCGAACATCCGGAAGCTGTACATACCTGCGTAGATTTGGTCAGTGTGTTTCGTAAACTGGAACGTTCGGGAGACCATATTACCAATATTGCCGAGGAGATTGTTTTCTTCATTGACGCCAAAGTGTTAAAACATCGTGGCAAAACGGACGAAAACTACCCGGAAAAGTAATTTTTGGCAGATTTTTAAACAGAAATTAGGGCTCCTTAAAAAAATATCCTATATTTGTCACCTATAACGGACAAGTTACAGGAGATTTTGCTTCAAATGATAATAAATCCAAAGAATTTTCAAAAAGATGTTATATGACATGTTTTATAATTTGGATAGTATCGGTAAAACCGCCTATATTTGCACCGTTATCCTGAAAACAATCTTTTTACCTTAAAAAAAAAACTAATACCTATTGAAAACTGAAAAATGGAGCTTTGTGAAAAGCCCCATTTTTTTTTGCTCTTATTTTTTAAGCTCCTTTCTAATTCGTATCTTTGACCCTTGCATTAAGAGAGTATTCTCAATCTTAAAATAGTAAGTAGTAAATCGTAAAATAGTAAATGAAATTATGTTTTCTGGAATCGTAGAAGAATATGCTACTTTGGTAGCACTGGTGAAAGACCAGGAGAATATACACTTTACATTTAAGTGTTCGTTTGTGAATGAGTTGAAAATCGACCAGAGTATTTCTCACAATGGTGTGTGTCTGACAGTGGTGACTCTGACAGATGATACGTATACGGTGACTGCCATGAAAGAAACATTGGAACGCTCTAATCTCGGTCTGCTGAAAGTGGGGGATAAGGTGAATGTTGAGCGTAGCATGATGATGAATGGCCGGTTGGACGGACATATCGTTCAGGGACATGTAGACCAGACCGCTACTTGTATTGATATTAAGGATGCGGAAGGTAGTTGGTATTTTACCTTCCAATATGCGTTTGATAAGGAAATGGCGAAACGTGGATATATCACGGTGGATAAAGGTTCGGTAACTGTGAACGGTGTTAGCCTGACGGTATGTAATCCGACCGATGATACTTTCCAGGTAGCTATCATTCCTTATACGTATGAGCATACAAACTTCCATACGTTTGAGATTGGCAGTGTGGTAAATATTGAATTCGATATTATCGGTAAGTATATCAGCCGGATGATTCAATATAAATAGTTGGCTGTCGCGAAAGCGAATTTCAATCGTAAATTGTAAATCATAAAATCGCAATCTTATGGATTTTCTTCAATTGGTACAGGCTCGTCAAAGCGACCGTTCGTATGATAAGGAGCGTCCGGTGGAGCCGGAAAAGTTGGAACGGATACTTGAAGCTGCTCGCTTGGCGCCTTCGGCCTGTAATGCGCAGCCTTGGAGGTTTGTAGTCATCACGGATAAGGAGCTGGCTCAAAAAGCGGGGAAAGCTGCTGCTGGTTTGGGGATGAATAAGTTTGCTAAAGATGCTCCCGTGCATATTCTGGTGGTAGAGGAATCTGCTAATATTACCTCTCTGCTTGGTGGAAAGGTGAAAGGCAAGCATTTTCCATTGATCGACATTGGAATAGTTGCTGCTCATATTGCTTTGGCGGCTGAAGCCGAAGGGCTGGGCTCTTGTATTCTGGGTTGGTTTGATGAAAAAGAAATGAAACAGCTTGCCGGTATTCCTGCCTCGAAACGTTTATTGTTGGATATTGTCATTGGCTATCCGGCAAAGGAAAAACGTAAAAAGATGAGGAAGCCGAAAGAAAAAGTGGTTTCATACAACCGTTATTGATTGAAAAATAATTATATTCTTAGTTCTTTAGGATAAGCATATAACAGAAAGCATCGTTGGTTTTAAAGGAAGAGTCCGTTCCTTTTAAACCAACGATGCTTTCCTTTTAAAGGAACGGACTGTTTGTTTAAAACCAAAAGTGTTTCTTCTAAAGTGTTGATATATAACTTATTATTAATTCCGCTGAATAAGCGGCATTAATAATGTAGTATTTATTTCTTTTTTGACAAATCCTTCAGCAAATAGTCTACTGCCGCTTTCAGTTGGACGTCTTCTCCTTTCAGGCTGGCTTCGGACTTATTATAGATAAGAATATCAGGTTGTAAAGTCTGATTTTCGAGATCGTTGCACTGCTTGCTTCCTTTTCCTTATAAATCTTTCAGTAATACTTTACTTGCTTTTTTATAGTATTCTTCTCTGGATTCGGTCAGCACTTTCCATTCGTCGTTGAATTCTTCGTCTTTATCAATTTTGAAATTCTCGGAACCGTATGTATCCAAACGATCCAGCAAGATGGCTACATTCAATTGATTGATATCCATTGACGGTTGATAGCCGATCTCTTCGCTTTTTTCGTCGGTGACTACCTCGTGAATCAATTCTATTTCCTGCAACTGATAAAGCACCTGGTTGGTTAGCCGGATGGGAATCTGATGCTCTTCCGAGATTTCTGCAGCCGTATAGGGAGGCTCGTTCTTCTCAAACCGTTTGGCTATGAGTGACATAATCAGGATGGATATAAAGTCCCGGTATCGTCTGCTGATATTCCGGGTGTCCTGGTCAAAACTAAAACTGCGGATATTCTGCCCGGCATACGTCAATTCGGCTCCGAATAAACAGATTGTCCAAGATATTTGCAACCAAAGCAGAAATAAAGGAAGTGCGGCAAAACTACCGTAAATGGCGTTGTACTTTGACACCCACAACTGGCTGTTGATATACAGGAACTGAAAAGCCTGATAAGCAGACCCTGCCAGAATGCCTGCAATGAGCGCGTGTTTGAATTTTACTTTTGTATTCGGCATGAAGATATACAGCCCTGTGAACATCAGCCATGTCAGGACGAAAGGGATAAGCCGTATCATGAATTTCATAATAGGAGCAAGCAGGACGAAATCATCCATCTGTTTGAGAATGGTACTCATAAACAGAGAAAGTCCTCCGGACACTACGATTAGAATCGGCATCAACAGGAACATAGAAAAGTAATCCGTAATCTTGCGATACATGGACCGTGCTTTTTTCACTTCCCAAATACGGTTGAAGGTGATTTCAATATTGCTGACCAGATTGATAACCGTCCATAACAACATGACCAAACCAACTCCAATGAAAATACCTCCTTTGGTTTGTGAAAGATAGGAGTTGACAAATGAGAGAATGGCCTCTGTTGTTTCTATATTTCCTCCGAAACCATTGCGGAACTGATGTTCCATCAGATTGTCGAATCCAAAACCTCGTGCTACGGCAAACAGGATGGCAAGTATCGGTACAATGGCGAGCAATGTGCTATATGTCAGTGCGGAAGCTTTATTAGCCATCCGGTCTTTGGTAAACCGGTTGATACAAAGATAGATGGTCTTTATAATATTGTAGAGTGAGAACTTGGTTCGGGTCACTTCATCTTCCGTAATGCGCCAGATGTCATACGTAAGAAACTTCCATATATCGGTGATTTTCTTCTTCATAGTTCAACGGATAATTAAAAGAAAAAGCAGTCAGCCTATAAGCCGAGTTCTGTACCTTATATAAAACAAGGTGCCTGTCATTTATCTGAGTGGCGTGTCACCACGACACTTTAGCGGTCTACCCTCCGACATGGAGCGAGCAACTCTCATAACGCCGGTTTACATGACCTTACAACTCCTAAGACGTACAGCCCGACATGTCACCATGCGGCTGGTGGGCTCTTACCCCACCTTCTCACCCTTACCTCTCCCCGAAAGGAGCGGCGGTTGTTTTCTTCTACGTTACTCTACCCTCACGGACAGCTTTCTGTTAGGAAGTAGGATGCTCTATGTTGCCCGGACTTTCCTCCTGCACGAAACGTGCACGCGACAGACCGGCCAACTGCTTTAGACTGCAAAAATACGTCATTTATTTTGTTTTAGCCAAAGAAAGTACCACAAATAGAAATAATTTCTACCTTTGCTATTATTAAAATGAATTTTAATGAAGAAGAATATCCTCCTTTTCTCTTGTTTTCTGGTGATTGCGGCAGTCAGCCTGAAAGCACAGGAAATACGTCCCATGCCTGCCGATTCAGCTTATGGGGTAGTGCATATCTCTGTTTGCAATTTGCGCGAAGAAGGCAAATTTACTTCCGGCATGAGTACACAGGCATTGTTGGGGATGCCGGTCAAAGTACTTCAATATACCGGTTGGTACGAGATACAAACGCCGGATGATTATACCGGATGGGTACACCGGATGGTGATTACCCCCATGTCGAAGGAACGTTATGATGAGTGGAACCGGGCGGAAAAGATAGTGGTTACTTCGCACTACGGATTTGCGTATGAAAAACCGGATGAAAGTTCTCAACCTGTGTCCGACGTGGTTGCAGGCAATCGTCTGAAGTGGGAGGGAAGCAAAGGTCATTTCTACAAAGTATCTTATCCCGACGGTCGGAAAGCATACATCTCTAAATCTATTTCTCAACCGGAAACAAAATGGAGGGCTTCATTGAAACAAGATGTTGAAAGTATCATTGCGACTGCTTATTCGATGATGGGGGTTCCTTATCTGTGGGCAGGAACCTCTTCCAAAGGAGTAGATTGTAGCGGCTTGGTACGTACCGTGCTTTTTATGCATGATATTATTATTCCGAGAGATGCGTCTCAACAGGCTTATGTGGGCGAACATATTGAGATTGCTCCTGATTTTGCCAATGTACAACGGGGGGATCTAGTGTTTTTCGGTCGTAAAGCAACTGCGGAGCGTAAAGAAGGAATCTCTCACGTTGGTATTTACCTTGGTAATAAACAGTTTATCCACGCTTTGGGCGATGTACACGTCAGTAGTATGAACCCCGCGGATAAGAACTATGACGAGTTCAACACGAAACGTCTGCTTTTTGCCGTTCGCTTCCTACCTTATATTAATAAGGAGAAGGGAATGAATACTACGGATAATAATCCTTATTATAAATAGTTGATAAATGATGTTTGATAGTTATTGTGAGTATTTTGTATAAATATCTATCATCTATTATCTGTTACCTGTCATTTATCACTTATCATTTGTAATTTATCATCTATTAAAGCATGCAGAACAGAAGAGATTTTTTGAAAACAGCGACTTTGGCTGCTTTGGGTTCAGGGTTGGTTGTCCGTCAGACATTAGCCGGAGAATCATCGCTTTCTAACGTCTATATAAATAAGCTCGGTTTGGGAGGAAAGATGAAAATGAGCTTTTTCCCTTATGAATTGAAGTTGAAGCATGTGTTTACGGTTGCCACATATTCACGCACAACGACTCCTGATGTACAGGTGGAAATAGAATATGAAGGGATAACGGGGTACGGAGAGGCCTCTATGCCTCCTTATTTGGGAGAGACGGTAGAATCGGTAATGAGTTTTCTGGGGAAAGTGAATCTGGAACAGTTTAGTGATCCTTTTCAGCTAGATGACATTTTGTCATACGTTGACAGCCTCTCGCCAAAAGACACGGCGGCGAAAGCTGCGGTAGATATTGCCCTTCATGATTTGGTGGGAAAACTGTTGGATGCTCCCTGGTATAAGATATGGGGATTGAACAAAGAAAAGACGCCTTCTACCACCTTCACGATAGGTATTGATACACCTGATGTGGTAAGGGAGAAAACGAAAGAGTGTGCCGATCAGTTTAATATATTAAAGGTAAAGCTGGGACGGGACAATGATAAGGAGATGATTGAAACCATCCGCTCGGTAACGAATCTGCCGATAGCGATAGATGCCAACCAAGGCTGGAAAGACCGTCAATACGCGCTTGATATGATTCATTGGCTGAAAGAAAAAGGCATTGTGATGATAGAACAGCCTATGCCGAAGGAGAAGCTAGACGACATTGCCTGGATAACGCAACAAAGTCCATTGCCGATATTTGCAGATGAATCGTTGCAGCGTTTGGGAGATGTAGCTGCTTTGAAAGACGCTTTCACGGGAATTAATATTAAGCTGATGAAATGTACCGGTATGCGTGAAGCATGGAAGATGGTAACATTGGCGCATGCGCTCGGTATGCGTGTGATGGTGGGTTGTATGACAGAGACCTCGTGTGCTATTTCTGCAGCTTCACAGTTCTCGCCATTAGTCGATTTTGCCGACCTGGATGGTAACTTGCTTATTTCTAATGATCGATTTAAAGGGGTAGAAGTGGTGAATGGAAAGATCACCTTAAATGATTTGCCCGGAATCGGTGTCATGAAAATCTGACTTTACTGAATGAATGTCAGAGTGTTAAAGCCATCTGACATACAACGAATGTAAATTTGTCAGGTGCTGTCGTTAACCGCTGTTAAGCTCCAAATATTCTCTGTTAAAAGTGGACAAAAAAGAGTGACAAGTAGAATAAGTGAACGATATTTGTTATTATTTTAACGTCGTAAAAGTTAAAACAATGTCGAATATTAACAATTTAAAGAATTATAAATCATGAAACAGACAACAAAGAACATTCTGGGAGTAGGAGCAATCATTCTTCTTAGCTCAGGAGTTGCAGGATTGACAACTTACAAATTGTTGCAATCTAACGAAGCTGCTAAAGAGACATCTTTTAATGAGATGTTCAAGCAGAATCCCAATGTCAAATTGGCTGCTTTTGACGCTGTGAACGCTCAACCTGTTGACCTGACTCAGGCTGCGGAGAATTCGCTTCATGCTGTCGTACATATAAGGTCTACTCAAGAAGCTAAAACAAGAACTGTTCAGCAAGCGCCGGACATCTTCGATTTCTTTTTTGGTGATGGACGCGGACAGCAGCGTCAGGTACAGTCTCAACCTCGTGTAGGTTTTGGTTCGGGAGTAATCATCTCGAAAGATGGATATATCGTAACGAATAATCACGTGATTGAAGGTGCGGATGAAATCAGTGTGAAACTGAATGATAACCGTGAGTTTAAGGGACGCGTGATTGGTACTGACCCTAGCACCGACCTTGCGCTGGTGAAAATTGAGGGTGATGATTTCCCGACTATTCCGGTGGGAGATTCCGAAGCGTTGAAAGTAGGAGAGTGGGTATTGGCAGTAGGTAACCCGTTCAATTTGAACTCTACTGTAACTGCCGGCATCGTAAGTGCAAAAGCCCGTTCTCTGGGAGTATATAATGGTGGTATAGAATCATTCATCCAGACGGATGCTGCCATCAACCAGGGTAACAGTGGTGGTGCACTGGTAAATGCCAAAGGTGAATTGGTTGGTATCAATTCAGTGCTTTCTTCTCCGACAGGTGCTTATGCAGGATACGGTTTTGCTATCCCGACCAGCATTATGACGAAAGTAATTGCCGACTTGAAACAATATGGAACAGTACAACGTGCATTGCTCGGTATTCGTGGTGGTTCTATCGGTAGCAGTTTGATGGACGACCGTCAACCGATTGATAAATCCGGTAAGACACTGGCAGATAAAGCTAAAGAACTGGGTGTTGTAGAAGGAGTGTGGGTTTCTGAAATCGTAGAGAATGGTTCTGCTGCAGGAGCTGACATTAAAGTGGACGACGTAATTATCGGTGTGGATAATAAGAAAGTATCTAATATGGCTGACTTGCAGGAAGCTCTTGCGAAACATCGTCCGGGTGATAAAGTGAAAGTGAAACTGATGCGCGATAAGAAGGAAAAGACCGTTGAAGTAACGTTGAAGAACGAACAAGGTACTACCAAAATCGTGAAAGATGCAGGCATGGAAATCTTGGGAGCTGCTTTCAAAGAATTGCCGGATGATTTGAAGAAACAATTGAATCTGGGTTACGGTTTGCAGGTGACAGGGGTTTCTTCCGGTAAGATGTCAGATGCAGGAGTTCGTAAAGGTTTCATTATCCTAAAAGCTAATGACCAGCCGATGCGCAAAGTCAGCGATCTGGAAGAAGTGATGAAAGCTGCTGTTAAGTCTCCGAATCAGGTATTGTTCCTGACCGGTGTGTTCCCATCCGGTAAACGCGGATACTTCGCTGTCGATCTTACTCAAGAGTAATATATAAAATAAGGTAAGAAGATTATAGGATAAGCTAATGAAATAGAAAAAGGATGCCGCCAATCAACTTGTCGGCATCTCTTTTTGTTTTATTAGTTGAAAAATATAGTGTAAAAGTTACTTAATTTTGTATGTTAACAAATTATTTGTCGTAACTTTGCACTCCAAATCTGTTTTTAAAGAATGAGACAACTAAAGATTACCAAAAGTATCACTAACAGAGAGAGCGCTTCTCTTGATAAGTATTTGCAGGAAATCGGCCGTGAAGACCTGATTACTGTCGAGGAAGAAGTGGAACTCGCTCAACGCATTCGTAAGGGTGACCGTGTAGCATTGGAAAAATTGACACGTGCCAATCTTCGTTTCGTCGTATCTGTGGCTAAACAGTACCAGAACCAGGGTTTGAGTTTGCCTGACTTGATTAATGAAGGCAATTTAGGACTGATTAAGGCTGCCGAGAAATTTGATGAGACACGTGGATTTAAGTTCATTAGCTACGCTGTATGGTGGATTCGCCAGTCTATTCTGCAAGCATTGGCAGAGCAGTCGCGTATTGTTCGTCTCCCGTTGAATCAGGTAGGTTCGCTGAATAAGATCAGCAAAGCCTTCTCGAAGTTTGAACAGGAAAACGAGCGGCGTCCGTCTCCCGAGGAGTTGGCAGACGAACTGGAAATTCCGGTTGATAAAATCTCTGATACGCTGAAGGTATCCGGCCGTCATATTTCGGTGGATGCACCTTTTGTGGAAGGAGAGGATAACAGCCTGTTGGATGTGTTGGTTAACGATGATTCGCCTATGGCGGACCGCTCTCTGGTTAATGAGTCTCTTGCGAGGGAAATTGATAGAGCTCTTTCTACGTTAACCGATAGAGAAAAAGAAATCATTCAGATGTTTTTCGGTATCGGACAACAAGAAATGACATTAGAAGAAATCGGCGATAAATTTGGCCTCACACGTGAGCGCGTTCGTCAGATTAAAGAAAAAGCAATTAGAAGACTTAGACAAAGTAATCGTAGTAAATTGCTCAAATCTTACTTGGGATAAGTAAGGAATATCAGTTTCTGAAAAAAAGAATTTGAGTCGCATAAGTCGCACTTTTCATGTAGAAGAATGTACTTATGCGACTTTTTATATAAGTCCTATTCTATAATTTAATCTTGTGCTATGTGAGTTTTATGAAGAAATTTGTTCTAATATCATTTGTTCTGGTTGCTTTGGGAGCAGGGGTGATGGCATACGCAAGATATGCGACATTGTCTTCTGACACGGTGCCTGTTAAAATAGAGCAACGTTTGCGTGAAAAAGCGCAGGCGGGAAGGGCTTATTGTGATAAGAACGGGTATAATACAAATTATTGCTTTCTGGTAGATTTCAGTATTCATTCCGGTAAAAGGCGTTTCTTTGTATGGGATTTCAAGGGAGATTCTGTGAAGTATGCAAGTCTTTGTGCGCATGGATACGGGAAAAACAGTACGCTGTCCAAGCCTGTATTCAGTAATGTGGAAGGTAGTTATTGCTCTTCTTTAGGAAAATATAAGGTAGGGATACGGTCGTATAGTAAGTGGGGGATTAATGTTCATTATAAATTGCATGGATTGGAAGCGACGAATAACAATGCTTTTAAACGGTATATCGTGTTACATTCTTATACTCCGATGCCGGAAACGGAGGTGTATCCTTTGCATCTTCCATTAGGAATCAGTCAGGGGTGTCCTGTGATATCTGATGAGGTGATGAGGAAGGTTGACAGGCTGCTCAAGGCAGAAAAGAAACCTATATTGTTATGGATTTATGATTAAGAAATGCTATTTATTTGAGATAAATCGAGGTAGTCTCCTCTTTTTTGTTACCTTTGCGAAGTTAAAAATTATATGATATGAAATACGTAAAAATACTATTTGCAATTGCACTTGTGTTTACCATGTGCTCCGCTTTTTCTCTGAAAAAAGACCATTCTAAACCGGTTTATGCTTTTGGAATTTCTGCTTCATTTACGGATACGGTAGTCTATTTCACGGATATTCAGATATTAGATAGTGCGAAGGTTAGCAAAGAAGGGTTCTTGGCTCATCGTGAATTATATAGTTATCAGTTGAAAAATTATCTGGAGGATAACCAACTGCAGCAGAATAGTACATGTATGATTTACTTCTCGGAAAACAGAAAGAAGTTGGAAAAAGAAGCAACGAAGATTCTGAATAAATATAAGAAGAATAATAGAATGACGGTATCGCGGATTGATTCAGATAAATTCCGCTTTACGAAACCGGAAGAGTAATAAACAATAACTTAATTGTTAATATAATAAGAGATGCAGGTTTGCATCTCTTATTTGTTTATCTTTGTCCCTGTTATAAATGAGGAATATTATGAAAAAGATAAAAATATTATCGCTTTTGTTCTGTGTTGTAATGTTGGTGGCAGCTTGTCACGATGATGAAGAAGGTCCTATTATACCTCAACCGCGTGAACAAGTTGGGCGCACTGTGTTGGTATATATTGTAGGTGATAATGGCGTTAATGAATTATCTGATCTCTTTAAAACCAATTTTGAAGATATGAAAGAGGGTATGAAAGAGGTGGATTATTCAAAATGTAATTTAGTTGTTTATAGTGAAATGGTTAATGATGTTCCTCGTCTTGTTTCATTAAAAAAACAGAATGGAAAAGTGGTAGCAGACACTCTTTTTACCTATTCGGAACAGAATCCTTTGGCTAAAGAGGTTATGTCTTCTGTTATTTCTCAAACGGTAAGTTATTTCCCGGCAGATAGTTATGGTTTTGTGTTTTTATCTCATAGTTCTTCATGGGTGCCGGCTACCAATGATGCGAATTCTCGTTCAATCGGGTACTATCGTAGAACTCAAATGAATATTCCGGATTTTCATGATGTATTGTTATCTTCTTTTCCTAGACCTTTGAAATTTATTCTGTTTGATTCATGTTCGATGCAGGCTGTGGAGGTAGCTTATGAACTACGTGATTGTACTGAATATTTTATTGGTTCACCAACTGAAATTCCTGGTCCTGGGGCCCCTTATAGTGTAGTTGTGCCGGAGATGTTTACAGAGAATAATTTGGCTATAAATATAGCTAGTGCTTATTTCAATTATTATGAAAAGTTTTATACTGGCAAGGTACCATCGGTTAATACAAATTGGACGGGAGGAGTTGCAACATCTGTAATTAATAGTGCTGCTTTGGATCATTTAGCTATGGTTGTTAAAACTATTATTCCTAAATATATTCAAGATGCGGGAGTGGTGCAGCGTGATGATATACAGCTTTATGATTTTAGCAGTGATAAAGCAAATTATGATTTTGATAATTTGATTCAAAATTTAACAGGAGGAAAAGATAATGCTGATTATCAGTCGTGGCGTCAAGCTTTTGATGAGGCTGTAATTTATAGGAAAACTACGCCGAAAAATTATTCGGGAATTACTTATAGTATGTTTTCCATGGAAAAGGCGGAAGGGCTGTCCACTTATATACCTCGTGGAAGTTTTGATTCAAAAATAAATAATTTTTATCGAACATTACAATGGTATTCTGCTGCCGGTTGGGATGAGACTGGTTGGTAATTAAAAGTCTGTAATGTACTTGCATAAAGAGGGTATAGATGAACCGAACAAAGAACATGTATGGGCTGCCAATGCTATAACAACTCTTGATTTCAAGGCGGTGAAAGGAGCAATTGTACTTCTGTCTCGCTGAAACTGCAGGCGTTCCCTTATGCAAAAAACAAAGTTATGAACAGTGGGGCAGGGACAAAGGGTACAGTAGGGACACCACAATAATTTCTCACACACGTGCGCGCGTACAAATAAGGTGGAAAATAATGAAACGTGGGGAGAAGAAGGAGAGCACGGTGAAGAAGATGCTTCTACTATGACGATGAAGAAGTGTTGCCAGAATATAATCATTCTTTCGCCGACTTTAAGACTGCACTTCAACTTGTGAATCTCTCTACTGCCAAGCCACGCATATTCTGTTATTCCTTGCCCTTACAGAAATTAGCCATCTGATGAATGTTGATGAGAATTTCTTCTTTGGCAAATTGAGAGCAGGTTTCACCCGCACATAGGTATGGCAGTCGGCATGGGATAAAGGAAAATACTGCACTCGCCTGACTGAAACGCCTGCCCCAATGCATAGTGTTTATCAATGTAGATGATGAAGAGACTATTTTAGTACGTGCGCGCGGGTGTGTGTGAAGGGGCTCCCTGAAAAGTGTCCCTTCTGTACCCGCCCGTTATAAACAATGCAGTGATTTGTCAATGCTAAAGCGGTGCTTTACGAGTGCTAAAGCATAGCTTTACGTTCTCTAAAGCTATGCTTTTCTAAGCGCCTCTCTCAATGCTCTACTATTACCCTCACTTCCTTATCCGTCCTCACACTTTCCTAATCCTATCAAAAATATGTTCTACAACATCATTATCCTTCAGTGTTTTAGCAGATTCTTTCAAAAAAACTTCGAAAAAATAGTTTAATATATTTGGATTGTATACTAAAAGGGCGTACTTTTGCACCCGCTTTCCAAGAGAAGAAAGCCTTGCAGAATTGACATAGTGA
>OBVG01000138.1_pt1 | contig 93031 bp, 98 predicted proteins | sample 1501271 | NCBI WGS metagenome assembly OBVG01 (sample SAMEA2579934, study PRJEB22360) | human gut metagenome | biome: human gut; feature: human-associated habitat; material: faeces | place: Denmark | collected 2008/2010 | reverse complement strand
CGACCTTGCCATTAACGGGGGGGGGGTATAATAGTGGTAGAGATAACCCCAGAAAAAGGAGGAACCACCATGAAACTGAAAAAGCTTCTTGCCCTCACCCTGACAGGCGCGGTGCTGACGGCGTCCCTGACAGCCTGCACCCCGCTGGACGCAGCCGAGCTCGTGTATGATTCGATTTTTGGCGGCGGGTCGAGCAGCACCGGCAGCGGCAATAACGGCTCGACCGGCGGCAATACCGGCAGCGGCTCGACGGCGGAGGACGCCGAAAACCGCGCAGTTGCGGAGGCCTATGTGCGGTCTATGCAAAGCGGCACTCTTACCGGCCCGACTTATAAAGATATCGAACCGGTCTATGACATTCCCCACCTGGAAGATTTCGTTAAGGCGATCGATGTGCTCTGCACGGAAAAGTGCAAGACGAACGGAAAAAGCTGGGAAGAAACCGTACATAGTTTGTCCAAGGAGGAACTGAAAAAACTTGCAACAGTGCTGCATAAAGAAAACTATGGAAGCGCAGAGGCATGGTTCCAATTCGGGAACGCCTCTTCCGGAACTCCGAAAGAGCAGCTGAAGTTGCTTATCCGTACCAGTACATGGTTCTGGGACGAACAATCGACTCCCTACAAGGACAATGCATGGTTTGATTCCGTCGTGCTGACCCGCGCGGACGGCTCTACCTATCGCTTCCTGCTTTCCATCTGCCATGGTTAAAATTTTGCCCCTTCGGAGCAGCCGCCCCGAGGGGGTTTCTCTTTTTTCTGCGCCAAAATACGCGGAAAGCTTGCGTTGACTGCACAACCTTTCGTGGTTATAATTGAAGCAATAAAACAACCAATGAAAGGAGTTTTTATGCAGAAAAACATGACCGACCGCACCCCGGGCAGCTACGACGACTTCGTGGCCTACCTTGGCACGGTGCGCACCGAAGAGGAGCTGTTCTCCCGGCTGACCTACTGGTTCGCCGGGCAGAACCGCCCCGAGGACGTCCTCAGCCGCTCCGAGCTGGTGGAGGCGAGGGCGAAGGAGCTGGGCTTCTGGCAGGGCCTGACCTTCCGGATGGAGCGCTGGCTGACCGATGGCAAGAGCGAGCTGGAAGCGGTGGGCCGGGAGGAGTTCCAGAGCCGCATCGCCGAGGACTACGCCGCCTACCGGGAAAAGGCCGACGCGGCCCGGGCGCGCTTCCGGGACCGCCGCCGCGCCGCGCCCCTCAGCTTCACCCCCGACTGCCTCGAGAACGTCCCCATCCAGAACGTGAGCTGGCTGGTGGATGGGCTGCTGCCCATGGGAGAGGTGTCGCTTCTGGGTGCCGACGGCGGCACCGGCAAGGGCATCTGGCAGGCCCAGCTCATTGCCTACGTCACGGCGGGCCGGACCTCCGGCTTCTTCCCCCAGCCGCCCCAGAAGACCGGCAGTGTCCTCCTTTTTTCCGGCGAGGACGACCCCGGCAAGGTGCTCAAAGCCCGCCTGACGGCGGCAGGGGCCGACATGAGCCGGGTGATGGTGGTCACCAGCGACGCCTACTTTGCCCGCACCGGCAGCCCGCTCTGCATCCCGGACTCGAGCTTTGCAAAGTACGTGGGGAAGGCCGCGCCCGCCCTCGTCATCATCGACCCGCTGCAGAGCTTTCTGCCCGCGGGGGTGGAGATGGCCAGCCGCAACCAGATGCGCAGCGCCCTGCTGCCCCTCAAAGCCCTCTGCGCAAAGCACGGCTGCGCGGCCCTCATCTCGATGCACACCAACAAGCGCGCCAACGTCTCGGGCCGCGCCCGTCTGGCCGACAGCTCCGACATCTGGGACATCGCCCGCAGCGTCCTCATGATGGGCCGCGACAAGAACAGCGAAAAGCTCTACCTCAGCCACGAGAAGAGCAGCTACTCCGCCCCGGCCCGGACAGCCCTGCTCCACATCGAGCAGGCGCAGGTGGAGGGCGTGAAGACAGCCGTGGCCGTCTTTGACAGCCGCACCGACAAGAAGGACGCCGACTTCGTGGAGGAGCGCCGCGTCCGCACCGCCCAGACCAAGGAGGATACCGCGCAGGCCATCCTCAACGTGCTGGCCGAGAGCAAGCTGGGGAGTATGCCGAATACCCAGCTGAGGGCAGAGGTGATGAAGGAGATGGGGTGCAGCGAAGTCACCTACAACCGCGCTTACAGCAGCCTCGTAAAGAGCGGAGAGATTAAAAAGCAGCAGTTCAACCAGCAGGGAAGTATAAGAGGATGGTATACCTTTCTTGCTTACTGTAGTAAAATAAATGATAAAGTGACGAATATATAACGTATGTATGTTGCAAAACGTCACTTTATCAATTTGATAAAGTGAGGGGGCTGAGCAAGTGACTCACTTTATCAGCAGGGGTCACTTTATCACCTTGCGCAAGTGACATTTTGAACGATGTGACGACACAAAATTGTCACTTTATCAGATACCCCGCCCCTCTCGGAGCAGCAATCTCCGAAAAAGGGGGGGGGGTTGCGCCTTCCGGCCTGCCAAAGCCTCTCCCTTTGGGAGAGGTGGCATTGCGAAGCAATGACGGAGAGGGCAAGCCCGGCACGAAAGAGCATCTACACAGCGATAAGCATTGGCTTTTGATAGAGTCATCCTATCGCTGTGTTTTTGTTTTGTCTCAGCATCCTTGCCCTCTCAGTCTCACTTCGTTCGCCAGCTCCCCCAGAGGGGGAGCCATTGGCATATCGGTCAGCTTTCGTCTGGACGAGCAAAGCACGATGTCTCGGGAACGGTAGTGCTCCGCTGTCTAGGCCAGCCGCAGCGAAGCAGACGCTGGGAGCCGCAACCCGGGCAGTGGCACCGAAGGTGACGGAGAGGGCGCTTGTAAACTTTCTGTGCAGCGCTTGACTTTTGCGGGGAATGGCATATAATAAAAGCATAAGAGATAAGAGTACTCATGGTGCTCGCCAAAGCAAAAGAAAACCCCCTCACGGAGTTGCCGCTCCGAAAGGGGGTTTCCTTATTTAGTGCTTACGGCCCGTAGACAATCCGTCAAGCCACTTGCAAACACAATGTGAAATTATGTTTACTGCGACGGACTGGATAAGAGATAAAAATAGACTCATGGTGCTCACCCCCTTCCCAATAAAATGGGCGGGCAAGGCCGCAAAACAAGTATATCATAAACTTCGCCAAAAAGATACAGGAAACGATGCGGAATGCCAAGGCCTCTCCCTTTGGGAGAGGTGGCATTGCGAAGCAATGACGGAGAGGGCAAGGACGCTGACAAACAGCTCTTACACTGCGATAGTATCGCTCTGACAAAGAGCCTGCTTATCGCTGTGCAGCGACTCTGACTCAGGCGGCTTGCCCTCTCAGTCTCACTCCGTTCGCCAGCTCCCCCAGAGGGGGAGCCCTTGGCAGGCCGGGCCACTTTCGCCTGACCGCCTGAGGCCCGACAGGGCGCAAAAGGGCGGGCCTTGCTACAGAGGGCAGCAGCTTCTGGACAACGCACCTTGTCAAGCTGTCGTGAGCCCAGACAGCGGAGCACTACCGTTCCCGAGACATCGTGCTTTGCTCGTCCAGCATGAAACCCTACCGACACGCCAGTGGCTCCCCCTTTGGGGGAGCTGTCACCGAAGGTGACTGAGAGGGCAAGCCCGCTGGCGGCAGTCGCTACCGTTGCATACCTCCTTCCCGCTCCGCATACACTCTCATCAGAGCAAGGACAGGAAAGGAGCATCACCATGGAGCTGAAAGTGTTCCGGGACGTTCTGCCTGCGGCGGGTGCGGACTGCACCGCCAAGGCGGAGCTGCCCCTCGAGACCGAACTACTGATCTCGGACTATCTGCCGCCGGTGCAGCGCATCGTCAAGTGCTTCGCAAAGCCGGTGGTGCTGCAAAAGCAGCTGGCCCCCGGGCGGCTGACGCTGGAAGGATATTTGCGCTGTACCGTGTATTATCAGGGCGAAGAGGGGGCGGGGCTGTGCCAGACCGAGCAGAAGCTGCCCTTCACCAAGGCCCTCGAGCTGCCCTCTTTCGCGGCCACGGCGTGGACAGCCTGCGTCGAGGGCCAGACCGAATACCTCAACTGCCGGGCCGTCAACCCCCGCCGCATCGAGGTGCGGGGGGCCTACGGGCTGGTGGTGAGCGTCCACGCCCAGCTGTCCACCGAGGTCATCACGGCCCTCAGCGAGGGCGGCATCGAGCAGAAGCCGGTCACGCTGGCAGGGGTGCGGCGGGCCGCCACCCTCGAAAAGCTGGTGACCATCGAGGGGGCGCTGACATTCCCGAAGCCCCCCGCCGCCATCCTCGACATCACCGGCACCGCCGAGGTGCGGGAGCTGAAGCGGATGCAGGGCAAGGCCGTGGCGAAGGGGGTCTTGCACGTCCTCTGCGGATGGCGGGCCGAAGGGGACGCCGCCCTCCGCAGCCAGACCGCCGACCTGCCCTTCAACCAGATCCTGGATGCAGACGGCCTCAGCGAGGACTGCCGCTGCCTCTGCGTGCTGGAGCCGGTGGGCTTTGCGGCGGCGGAAGGGGAGACCGGCGAGGACGGCGCGGCTTCCACCACCCTCACGGCCACGGCGATGCTGCGGCTGAGCGGCTGGCGTCCCTACCAGCTCCAATGCGTGGCCGATGCCTTCTCCACCCGCTTCGAGACGACCCTCACGCCCCAGACTCTCGCCACCGAGTCGCTGCTCTGCGCGCTGGACGAGACGACAGTGCTGCGGGGTTCCGGCCCTCTGCCCGACGCAGGAGCGCATATTTTAGCCTGCTTCGCGTCCTTCGGGCCGGTGAGCCTTATTCGAGATGGGCGGCAGGAGGGGAGAGCCGTCCTGACGGCCCGGGCCGTGGTGTCGGCCTTTGCGGAAAACACCCTCGGGGAGATGGAGTGCTACGAAAAGGCGCTGGACTACGCCCTGCCTCTCCCCGCCGACCTCCCGCCCGACACCGACGCCTACCCCGAGTGCTGGCTGAGCGTTCAGGACCTGCAATGCGCCGGCGCGGGCGGCGCGCTGGATGTGTCCCTCACCGTCCGGGCCGAGGGCGCGGTGCTGGCGCGGCAGACGGCCTCTCTCGTGGGGGCGGTGGAGCTGGGCGACCCCCTAGCCCCCGCCGACCCGGAGGTGTCGCTCCGCATCTGCTACGCCCAGCCGGGGGAGGAGCTGTTCGCCATCGCCCGGCGCTACCACGTCTCGCCCGGCCAGATGCTGGCCGCCAACGACCTCCCCGACGGCACCGCCCGCCTCGATGAGGCAAGGAGACTGCTGGTGCCGGGGGGGTAGGGGGAGGCTCCCCCTTTGGGGGAGCTGTCACCGAAGGTGACTGAGAGGGCAAGGACGCTGACGAAGAAGAGCAGGCGCAGCGATAGCATCGCTCTGACAAAGAGCCTGCCCATCGCTACATGGCGGCTCCCGGGAGACGGGCTTGCCCTCTCCGTCATCGCTGCGCGATGCCACCTCTCCCAAAGGGAGAGGCTTTGGCATGTCGGGCCACTTCCTACTGGACGCCTGAGGCCCGATATGGCGCAAAAGGGCGGGCGCTGCTACAGAGGGCAGGCTTGTAAACTTTCTGCACAACGCTTGACTTTTGCGGGGAATGGCATATACTATAAATAGCAAATGTAAAAGCAAATACGCCATCGGCACACCCAAAGGAAAGACCCCCTCCCGGAGCTGCTATCTCCGAAAGGGGGTCCTTTTTAGTGCTTACGGCCCTTCAGCCATCCGTCAAGCCACTTGCAGATGTAGTAGGACGCTACATTCGCTGCGACGGACAGTACAAATGTAAAAATATACGCCATAAGGCGACACCCCCCTTCTCCCATCCTTGGTAGATTGGGCGGGACGAGCCGCAGACTCATTATATCATAAACTTCGACAAAAAGATACAATAAATATCAAGGGAAGAGTGACTGTAAACTTTCTGCACAGCGCTTGACTTTTGCGGGGAATCGGGTATACTAAAGTCAGGAATGTCAAGGGTCAAGATCGTCACCCCAAAAAGGAAAAACCCCCTCGGAGTCGCTACCTCCAAGGGGGCTTTTCATTTAGTTGGGCTTACGGTCATCGTCGTACCGGTCAAGCCACTTGCAAATAAAGCGGGACATGATGTCAGACGCCAGATTTGCCGCGACCGATACCAGGAATGTCAAAAGATAGGCCATAATGTCACCCCCTTTCCCATAAGGATAGCGGGGATAGACCGCAGATTCAGTATACCATAAACTTCGGCAAAAAGATACAGGAAGCGATGCCGCGAGCCGGACTTTCCTACAGAGGAAAGGCTCTGTCTTAGTACAACCTCTCCGTCATCGCTGACGCGATGCCACTGCCCGGGTTGCGGCTCCCAGCGTCTGCTTCGCTGCCGCTCGCATCCTGCTGGCCGCGGCCCCAACAGCTCCTCCCTGTTTCCGCCACTGGCGGCGGTCGTCGCCGTTGCTCCTTGTAGGAGAGGCCTTGGCAGTCCCCGCAAAGTGAACGGTTTCGCCAGAGGCTCCCCTACTAGGGGAGCTGTCGAACGAAGTGAGACTGAGAGGTTGTACGAAGACGGGCCTGCCCTCTGTAGCAAGGCCCGCCCTTTTACGCCACATCGGGAACGCTCCTGTTCACTGGCATGAAGAGACTTTTTCTTCCGGCGGTATCCTGCTTTCTGATGAAAACGCCACCGTGTTCTTGACTTCTTCCGATTTACAACCGGTAGCACCTACGCAAATAGCCGCGCTCAATGCAATATGCTTTTTCTTTAATCGCATAAAAATCTTCCAAGCTTCTATTCCCCAGGCCGAACGTATTAGTTACGCAGTGCTTTTTCACGCACTTCCGGTGTAACTGCTTTCAGAAGATCATAGAGGTCAATAATATCGGTGACGGCCTGTCGGTCGTCGGCAGTCCATGTGTAATCAAACTTGCTATAATCCGTTCCCTCGAAACGCATGATAACGGTATCGGCACTCAAAAGGTTTCGCAACCATTCGACTTCACTGTCTTCCATTTCAAAGGTGGCCCATGCAAACCATTTACCAAGCTCTTTGTCGTATCCATAACCGGAGTTATCATAATCGCAAATGTAAGTGTACTTATGATCTCCACCGCGCAGAATGATGTCATTGATATCCAGCTCGGAAGAGCCCATGTAAGTAAAATCTTCCCAGAAAACAATCGTGTTCCCCTTGTCCCAGATATAAAGGTTGGGGCCAATGCCACACGTCTTGCGCTTATCGATGCTGTCATCATGCGGGGTTGTAATCGCCCAGCAGTCTTCTACTGCATCGTAGTTGACATTGCACTTTGCAAGTGCATCCTGAATACCAAGAATCTGCTGTGCTTCTGCCAGCACACCAAAATTGGTGACAGCAGCTTTTCCTGCATCATCCAACTGGTTATAGGCATCCAAAGCGGCCACGATTGCCGCGCGTCTGCTGCGCGTGACAGTACCGATCTGGCTGATCAGCGCTTCTACCTGCTCCGGGGTCACAGCACTATTCTGCTGCGCGAGCACCGCAAAGGGAACGTCCCCGGCGGGGCTGGCGGCCAGCGCAGGCAACGCTGTACCCGAAATCAGCGCAGCCACAATTGCGCTTGCCACAAGAACGTTGCATTTTTCTGTAATTTTCATTCGATGTCCCTCTTTCCTCTGGATTTCAGCGTATAGCTGTTGTAACATAAAATTATAGATACCACAAAAAGCAACTCCACAATTTCCTGCATCTGTTTGTCGAGCTCGCCCATCCCGGCGGGCTCTTTTTTTGTACCCATAAGCTCTTCAACGGTAATGCCAAAGTAGTCCGCAATTTTTTTGCGGCTGGACATTCTGGGTAAAGCGCCGTTTTTCCAGCTTGTCGGCATAGAGCTTGAAAAAACAAGTTCTTCTGCAACAGCAGCAGGTTTTTCTCCCCATACCGTCCTGTTGATCAGGTGTCAATGGGCGGGCAAGGCCGCAAAATAAGTATACCATAAACTTCGGCAAAAAGATATAGGAAGCGATGCGGAATGCCAAAGCCTCTCCCTTTGGGAGAGGTGTCACCGAAGGTGACGGAGAGGGCAAGCCTGGCACGAAAGAGCCGCCGCGCAGCGATAGGCAGGCTCTTTGTCGGAGCGATACTATCGCAGTGCAGAGCTGTTTGGCAGCGGCCTTGCCCTCTCAGTCGGGCTTGCGCCCGCCAGCTCCCCCAAAGGGGGAGCCCTTGGCAGGCCGGGCAACTTCCTACTGGACGCCTGAGGCCCGATATGGCGCAAAAGGGCGGGCCTTGCTACAGAGGGCAGCAGCTTCTGAACAAGCGCACCTTGTCACGTTGCCGCTGCCCTAGACAGCGGAGCACTACCGTTCCCGAGACATCGAGCTTTGCTCGTCCAGACGAAACCTGACCGACATGCCAATGGCTCCCCCTTTGGGGGAGCTGTCACCGAAGGTGACTGAGAGGGCAAGGACGCTGACGAAGAAGAGCAGGCGCAGCGATAGCATCGCTCTGACAAAGAGCCTGCCCATCGCTACATGGCGGCTCCCGGGAGACGGGCTTGCCCTCTCCGTCATCGCTGCGCGATGCCACCTCTCCCAAAGGGAGAGGCTTTGGCTCGCGGAGGGTGTAGAAGTACGACTTATTACAAAAATATGAACAAAAACCCGAAAAAGCCCTACCGTTCCCGGTCCCGGTCTGCTATAATTTTCTATGCTTGTTACAAAAACCTGAAGTGAAGCAAAGGAGCCAGGAATATGATAAAAAGCGCTGAACTGGAAAATTCGGCATACGAGTTTGAGGCGAAAATGCCGCTGCGCCACGCTGTCCCGCTGGGCTTGCAGCACGTCTTCGCCATGTTCGTGGGCAACCTCACCCCGCTGCTCATCATCACCAGCGCCTGCGGCCTCGCGGGCGGTGAGTTCGCAGACCTGCAGGTGAGCCTGCTGCAGAACGCCATGTTCGTGGCGGGCATCGTCACGCTGGTGCAGCTGTACGGCCTCGGCCCTGTGGGCGGCAAGGTGCCCATCATCATGGGCACCAGCTCGGGCTTTCTGGGCGTGTTCAACAGCGTGGCTGCCACCATGGGCGGCGGCGTCACGGCCTACGGCGCCATGATGGGCGCATCCATTCTGGGCGGCCTCTTCGAGAGCGTGCTGGGCGTCTTTCTGAAGCCCCTGCGCAAGCTGTTCCCGCCGGTGGTCACCGGCACGGTCGTCCTGTCCATCGGCCTGTCCCTCATCTCCGTGGGCGTCAACTCCTTCGGCGGCGGCAACGCGGCCAAGGACTTCGGCTCGGTGGAGAACCTGCTGCTGGCCGTCTTCGTGCTGGTGGTCATCCTCTTCTTCAAGCACTGGACCGGGGGCTTCCTCAGCTCCTCCTCCATCCTCGTGGGCATCGTCGCGGGCTATCTGGCAGCCATCGTCATGGGCTTCGTCCTGCCCACCACCGGCGTCACCGCCGACGGCGTGGAGTTCACCAAGGCATGGGTGCTGAACTGGAACAAGGTCGCTGAGGCCAGCTGGTTCGCCATCCCGCAGCTGGTGCCGGTCAAGATCGTCTTCGACCTCCGCGCCATCCTGCCCGTCATGATCATGTTCATCGTCACCGCCGTGGAGACGGTGGGCGACATCTCCGGCGTCATGGAGGGCGGCATGGGCCGCGAGGCCACCGATAAGGAGCTGAGCGGCGGCATCATCTGCGACGGCCTCGGCTCCACCGTCGCCGCCTGCTTCGGCGTCCTGCCCAACACCTCCTTCAGCCAGAACGTGGGCCTCGTGGCCATGACCAAGGTGGTCAACCGGGGCGCACTGGCCACCGGCGCCGTCTTCCTGATGCTCTGCGGCCTCATCCCCAAGCTGGGCGCGCTCATCTCCATCATGCCCCAGGCCGTTCTGGGCGGCGCTGCCGTCATGATGTTCTCCTCCATCGTGGTGTCGGGCATCCAGCTCATCACCAAGGAGAAGATGACGCCCCGCACCCTGACCATCGTCTCTGTGGCGCTGGGCGTGGGCTACGGCATGGGCGCAAACGCCAAGATCCTTGTCAACACCCCCCAGTTCGTCCAGCTCATCTGCGGTGAGAGCGGCATCGTGCCGGCTGCCTTCGTGGCCATCCTGCTCAACTGCCTGCTGCCCCGCGATGAGAAGTAAGCGTTGGCGCACTGCGGCCTCCCTGTCTTTGCAGGGAGGTCTTTTTGTGCTATAATTTCCCCAGTCTTATCAGAGGGAAGGAGGACTTCTATGGAACCGCAAACTGCCGCCCGCTATCGTCTTCTGGACGAACTGCGGGGACTCGACCTCATCAGCATGATGCTCTACCACGGGATGTGGGACGTGGTGTTCCTCTTCGGCGTGGCCCAGAAGTGGTACACCGGACGCCCGGGCTTTGTGTGGCAGCAGAGCATCTGCTGGGTCTTCATCCTGCTCTCGGGCTTCTGCCTGCCGCTGGGGCATCATCCGTTCCGGCGGGGAGCCGTCGTCTTCGGGGCAGGGGCGCTGGTCACAGCCGTCACCCTGCTCTTCCTGCCCGAGGACGTGGTGTGGTTCGGGGTGCTGACCCTGCTGGGCTCGGCCATGCTCCTCACCGCCGCGCTGGACCCGCTGCTCCGCCGCGTCCCGCCCGCCGTGGGCGTGGCCCTCAGCGCCCTCCTGTTCTGGGTGACCTACCCCACGATGAACGGCTTCTGGAACCTGCCGGGCGGCCGTCTGGCCCTGCCGCAGGCCCTCTACGCCGGCTACACCACGGCCTATCTGGGCTTCATGCCCAAGAGCTTTTTCTCCACCGACTATTTCCCGCTGCTGCCCTGGCTGTTTCTGTTCTGGGCGGGGTACTTCCTCCACCACCTCCTGGGCCGCGGACGCCTCGCGCCGCTGCGCCGGTCGGTCTGCCCGCCGCTGGGCTGGATGGGCCGTCACTCGCTGGTGCTCTATCTGCTCCATCAGCCGGTCATCCTGGGGGTGCTGACGGCGGTGTTCCGGCTGGTGAGAGGGGGGTAAGGCTTCTGGAAAAGTTAGCCTCTGCGACCGCTTGACAAAGCAGCGGCGCTGTGGTATCCTATGGACAGTTAGAGAAATCTAACTGAAGAGATGCGTCTGAGCCTGCTTCCGACGCATTTTTATGGAGCAAAATGTTAGAAGCAGCTAACCCAATAAATCAAAAGTGAGGCTGAATATTATGAGCAAAGTAGCAATCGTATTCTGGAGCGCCACCGGCAACACCGAGACCATGGCAAACTGCATCGCAGAGGGTGCAGGCGCTGCCGCCACCATCGTCCCCTGCGCCGAGATGGACGCAGCAAAGCTGGGCGAGTATGACGTGGTGGCCTTCGGCTGCCCCGCCATGGGCGCTGAGCAGCTGGAGGAGAGCGAGTTCGAGCCGATGTTCGCGGGCCTCGAGGGCTCTCTGAACGGCAAGAAGGTGGCCCTCTTCGGCTCCTACGGCTGGGGCGACGGCCAGTGGATGCGCGACTGGTGCGAGCGTGTCAAGGAGGACGGCGCACAGCTGTTCAGCGACGAGGGCCTCATCTGCAACGAGACGCCCGACGACGACGCTCAGGCTGCCTGCCGCAAGCTGGGCGCCGATCTGGCCAACTGGTAAAAAATAACACCGGCCCATCCTGCATCATCCCGCGTCCTTGGGGCAACCTAGGGACAAAGAGGTGATGAATGAATGGAAAACACAGGTGTCCGCTGTGATGTCTGCGAGTGCCGCCACAACGTGGGGAGCAGCAAGTGTGACCTGCCCGAGATCACGGTGACGGAGCGCTGCACCTGCTCTTCTCAGCAGGTGGACATCCCGCACTACTGCCAGAGCTACGAGAAGAAGTAAGCACTGCAAAAAAGACCTCTGCCCGACAGCCGGGCAGGGGTCTTTTATCATTTGTGCTTCAGTGGAGGCTGACGCCGAAGGTGGGCAGGCTGCGCAGCAGGGTGCCGACGCCGTGCATCTCGTAGATGCCGAAGCCCAGAGCGCTGGCGGGCAGGAGGTTTTCGGCCCGGTCGTCGATGAAGATGGACTCATCGGCCCGGAGACGGTACTTGTCCAGCAGGGCCTGATAGATGCGGGGGTCGGGCTTGTTGACCTTCACTTCGCAGGAGGCCACGCCGCCGTCGAAGAGACCCTCGAAGTCCCGGTGCGTCAGCAGGTCCAGCACGTCCTCGGGGATGTTGCTCAGGTAGTAGACGCAGTAGCCGCGCTGCTTGAGCTGCTCCACCAGCGTCTGCATCCGGCGGCGGGGGCGGAGCATACTCATCCAGTCGTCCAGCACGCCCTCCGCCTCGAAGCCCCGGCCCACGGCTCTGGCCCGCTGGAGCATCCGCTCGTTGGCCTCCCGGCGGGTGATGCGGCCCGCGTCCAGCAGCCGCCATTCTCTGCTGCCGAAGGTCAGGTCGTAGACCTCCTCTTCCAGCCCCCGGTTCCCGAACAGGTCGATGAGGTACCTGTGGGGGTCGAAATCCACCATGACGCCGCCGAAGTCGAACACGATATTTTTATACATCGATGATACCTCTTAAAAAAAGTTGGGATGTTCTGCGCCCAGTATAGCACATCCGGGGCGGTGTTTTCCAGTCCTTTTGCATGGTCCGGCCCGCACCGGCATAGGATGGGACTGTAAGGGGGCGGGGAGATGACCTTTCGGGAGCTGTGCAGCAAGGAAGTCGTCCAGCTGAAGGACGGGGCCTGCCTTGGCCGGGTGGACGATCTGGAGCTGGACGCCGACACGGCCCGCATCGGGAGCCTGCTTCTGCTGGGGCGGCCCCGGCTCTTCGGGCTGCTGGGCCGGGACGAGACACTGACCATCCCGTGGGCCGACATCGAGCGGATCGGTCTGGACGCCATCCTCGTGCGGACGGACATCCCCGCCCCGCCGCCCTCCCGCGGGGGACTGCTGGATAAATTGCATCAGTGGCTGAACGGATGAAAGATTTTCACCCGTTTTTTGTCCGTCAGGGCTGGATTTTGGAGGCGGGATGATTATAATAGAGGACTGGGGCGGAGTCTGCCGCTTCAAATAAGCTTCGAATAATACGAAAAACGCAGAAGTGAAAGGAACTTCTTTATGACACACCATCCGAGTGCTGCGTCCCTCCGGCTGCACGGGGCGCGGCTGCTGTTTCCGCCTGTGGCCACCCTTCTGTTCCTGCTGCTCACCGAGTACATCGCCCGCGGCGCCCTGAGCGGAGATACCTTTGTGCAGTACATCTTCCCCCATGCAGAAGCCTACCTGCTGGCGTGGGGGCTGCTCTTCCTCGTCTGGATGGCGGTGGACTGGCTCACCCGCTTCGCCCCGCTGGCCACCCTCCTGTCGGCCCTGCTGGGCTGTCTGCCCGCCACGGTGGACTTTTACACCTTGCAGCTCCGGGGCGAGCCCTTCCTCCCGTGGGATTTGATGCAGGTGTCCGAGGCGGCCGGCGTGGCCTCTGCGGCGGGCATCCACGTCCAGAAGAGCATGGTCGTCTCCGGTGTCGTGGTGCTGGCTCTGACCGTCGGCTCCTTCTTCCTCTACCGGGGGCGTCAGAAGCTGCCCTGGGTGCAGCGTCTGGCGGGCTTCGCGGCCAGTACAGCGGCCACCTGCGCCCTCATCTTCGGGGTGTTTTTGCAGCCTGCCGTCACCCAGTCGCTGGGCATCCTGCCCGACGCATGGATGCAGGACCGCTACTACCGCTACTACGGCGTCATCACCAGCTTCCTCACCAACCTGACGAATCTGGAGATCGACAAGCCCGAGGCTTACTCGGAGGAGGCCGTCAACGCCATCCTCGACGACGTGGAGGCAGGGGAGAAGTACACCACCGGCCCGGTCTGGCCCGGCTCCTACGCCGCCCAGACCCCGGCAGACGAGCGGGTGAAGCAGCCCACCATCCTCTACGTGATGGACGAGTCCTACTGGGACGTCTCGGAGCTGGAGCAGTACGGCTTCCGGTTCGACACCGACGTCTCGGCCAACCTCCACGCCCTGCAGCAGACCAGCGCCTATGGCCGGGTCTACAGCCCCAGCTTCGGCGGCGGCACCTGTGACGTGGAGTTCGAGGCCCTGACGGGCTACTCGGTGTCCTATCTGCCCAGCGGCAGCAAGCCTTACCAGCAGCACGTGACGAGACCCATGTTCGCCCTGCCCAGCTACCTCAAGACCGAAGGGTATCAGACGGCGGCGGTCCACTGCTTCTGGGCCAGATACTGGAGCCGCGACACGGCCTACCCCAACCTCGGCCTCGACGACTTCATCAGCCTCGAGAAGATGCAGGGCGTCCAGAAGGTGCGCCGCCACTACTGGACCACCGGCCTCGTCACCGACGACTCCATGGCAGACCAGATCATCGGCCAGTACGAGACCATGAAGGCCCGGTCCGACGCCCCCGTCTTCCTCCACGCCGTCACCATGCAGAACCATACCAATTATAATAAGGATAACTACCCCGACGACCAGCGGGTGAAGGTCACCGAAGCCCCGGCGGGCCTCAGGGCCAGCACCGTGGGTGCGCTGGAAGACTTTGCCACCGGCATCCGGGACGCCGACGCCATGCTGGGCAGGCTGACGGACTACTTCTCGCAGGTGGACGAGCCGGTCATCCTCGTGTTCTGGGGCGACCACTACAACCCCATCGACTCGGGCTACGACATCTACACCCGCAGCGGCTATGCCAGCGGCTCCAGCGCCGACCCCCGCCTCCATCAGACCACCCTGCTCATCTGGTCGAACTACTCCGACCGGGCGGTGGACCTCGGCACCATCGCCGCCTACGACATCTCGCCGGTGATGATGGAGCTGTTCGGCCTCCGTCAGCCCGCCTACTTCCAGTTCCTTGGCCGTCAGCTCCGGGCCGCCTACCGGGCCAACACCCGCGGCACCATTCTGGAAAAGGACGGCACCGCCTCGAACGAGCTGACCCCTTTGCAGCAGAAGTGGAGCGATGAGCACTGGCTGCTCCAGTACGACCTCATGTTCGGCAAAGGCTATGCCCTGAGCCGGATGGGGCTCGAGGAGCTGTCCGAGGGCGCAGATTGACGAAAAACTACGATTCTTTTTCGGAAAACCGCAAAAAACCCCTTGCAACGGCCAGAGGTTTGTGCTATTATTACTTAGCATTACACACGCATCACTATGCCCTTTTGTGCCCGAGAGGGTTGAGGGCAGTTCACGGACATCCGATATGTCAGTGGATCACGGTGTGCGGAGGCAAAACAAATTTTGGAGGTAATTTTACTATGGCAGTCGTTTCTATGAAGCAGCTTCTCGAGGCAGGCGTTCACTTTGGTCACCAGACCCGCCGCTGGAACCCCAAGATGGCGAAGTATATCTTCACCGAGCGCAACGGCATCTATATCATCGACCTGCAGAAGACCGTCAAGAAGCTGGACGAGGCTTACAACTACGTGAAGGAGGTTGCAGCTGAGGGCGGTGACATCCTGTTCGTCGGCACCAAGAAGCAGGCTCAGGAGTCCATCCGTGACGAGGCTCTGCGCTGCGGCATGCACTACGTCAACGCTCGCTGGCTGGGCGGTATGCTGACCAACTTCCGCACCATCCGCAAGCGCATCGACCGTATGGCTCAGCTGCAGAACATGAAGGACAACGGCACCTTCGAGCTGCTGCCCAAGAAGGAAGTGGCCAAGCTCGAGCTGGAGATGGAGAAGCTGGACAAGTACCTCGGCGGCGTCAAGAACATGAAGACCCTGCCCAAGGCCATGTTCATCGTTGACCCCCACAAGGAGCGCATCGCTGTTGCTGAGGCCCGCAAGCTGAACATCCCCATCGTTGCTATCGTTGATACCAACTGCAACCCCGACGAGATCGACTACGTCATCCCCGGCAACGACGACGCGATCCGCGCTGTCAAGCTGATCGCTGGCGCTATGGCTGACGCTGTGCTGGAAGGCAAGCAGGGCAACCAGGAGGCCGCTCCCGCTGAGGACGCAGCAAACGCCTGATTTCCCGAAATTCTCACAAGCCAACAAATACTGTGTAAGGGAGAATACCAAAATGGCTATTACTGCAAAGGACGTTATGGAACTGCGCAAGCAGACCGACTGCGGCATGATGGAGTGCAAGAAGGCTCTGACCGAGGCTGACGGCAACTTCGAGAAGGCTGTCGAGATCCTGCGTGAGCGTGGTCTGGCTACCGCCGCCAAGAAGGCAAGCCGCGTGGCTGCCGAGGGCATGGTCTACGCCGATTACTGCCCCGCGTGCAAGGTGGGCGTCGTCATCGAGGTCAACGCCGAGACCGACTTCGTCGCCAAGAACGACAAGTTCGTCGCCTTCGTCAAGGAGGCCACCAAGGTCATCATGAAGCAGGACCCCGCTGATGTCGAGGCTCTGATGGCATGCAAGACCGAGAGCGGCGAGACCGTCGATGAGGCTCTGAAGAACCTCATTCTGGTCATCAAGGAGAACATCAAGGTCCGCCGTTTCGTCCGTTACGAGGGCGTCTGCTCCGCATACGTCCACGGCGGCGGCACCCACGGCATCCTGGTCAACTTCGAGACCACCAACGGCATCGAGGCCAAGGACGAGTTCGCTGCATACGGCAAGGATGTTGCCATGCAGGTCGCAGCTGCCAACCCCAGCTACGTCGATGAGGCTGCTGTCCCCGCTGAGGTCGTTGCCAAGGAGAAGGAGATCCTCCTCGCTCAGATGGCCAACGACCCCAAGAACGCCAACAAGCCCGACGCTGTCAAGCAGAAGATGATCGAGGGCAAGATCAAGAAGTACTTCAAGGAGAACTGCCTGGTCGATCAGGAGTTCGTCAAGGACGGCGACCTGACCGTTGGTCAGTACACTGCCAAGGTCGCGAAGGACCTGGGCGGCGACATCAAGGTCATCAAGTTTACCCACTTCGTCAAGGGCGAGGGCCTGGAGAAGCGTTCTGACGACTTCGCTGCTGAAGTCGCAAGCATGGTGAAGTAAGCCAGCTTCTACTGCTGAAGTAAACGAGAGCCGCAGTGCCTGTAACAGGGCGCTGCGGCTCTTTTGTTTGTATTTGTGCGGCAAATGTGCTATTATAAGGGCTATATAAAAGAGGGGAGAAGAAATCATGAAGATCGAACCCAGAGAATATGAGCTGCCCAGCGGAAAAGCACTGCTCGTCCGCAGTGTAACTGCCGCAGATGCTGAGGTACACATCAAATTCAAGTGCATGACCTCCGGTGAGACACACTTTATGGCGCGTTACCCGGAGGAATGTGTTTATAGTCCGGAAACGGCAGCCAGTCTGGCAGCTTGCGAGGAGAGTCCCTTTGACTTTGAGGTAGGCGCCTTTGCCGGAGAAAAGCTGGTGGGGGAGTTTGGCGTTGCACAGGTGCGGCCGCATATCAAATACCGCCATCGTGCCGTAATGGGCATCTCTGTCCGGAAAGAGTATTGGGGCTGCGGTCTGGGGAGCTATCTGATGCAGCTGGCCATTGACCAGACCAGCTCCAACGGCTTCGAGCAGCTGGAGCTGGGGGTGTACAGCGATAACGCCCGCGCCATCCATCTCTATGAGAAGGTTGGGTTTGAGCGCTATGGCATCCAGCCCCGGGCCTTTAAGCTGAAGGACGGCACCTACCGGGATGAGATCATCATGGTGAAGATGCTGTAACAGGAGCACAACAAAAACGCCGCCGACGGTCCAAAAGCCGTCAGCGGCGCTTTGCTTATTCAGTCAGCAGCGGTCAATGGATCAGGCCTTGGCCTCGCTGTTGTGCTCTGCCTTCTTGTAGGCGGAGAAGGAGTGGAACACGATGTTCAGGCCCAGAACGATCAGCAGGACAGCCAGGATGAGCTGCAGGCCGTTGGCGATGAACACAGCGCCCCAGGTGGTCTCACCGGCAGGGATGGTGACAGCGGCGGCATTGCTGATGGCCTTGACCATCGCCATGAGACGCTGCACCAGAGCGGTGAAGGTGACGCAGAGCATGATGACCAGCGGGGGGAAGAGCATCTTGTTGCTGCGGCCGGTGACCTTCAGGAAGACGCACAGGGTAGACAGGACCAGAGCGCTCAGCAGCTGGTTTGCAGAGCCGAACAGGGGCCAGATGTTGGCGTAGCCGATCTTGGTCAGGATGAAGCCGAAGACCAGAGTGATGAAGGTGGAGAAGTAGACGTTGCAGAGCAGCTTGCGCCAGCCCTCAGCGTGCTCCATGTCGTCCATGCTGAACAGCTCCTGGAAGCTCATGCGGCCGATGCGGGCCACGGCATCCAGACTGGTCAGAGCCAGTGCGGAAACGCACATGGTCATAAAGACGGTAGCGGCATAGGCGGGGACACCGAACATCTCAAAGAAGCCGGCCACGCCGCGGCTGAAGATCTGGAAGGGAGTGCCGGCGGCGGGGGTGCCGTCGGCAGCGGCAGCAGCACCGGCGACGCAGAGGGCCAGAACAGCCAGCAGGCTCTCGAGGATCATGGCGCCATAGCCGACCTTCAGCATGTCCTTCTCGTTCTCGACGGTCTTGGAGGAGGTGCCGGAGGAGACGAGGCCGTGGAAGCCGGAGACAGCACCGCAGGCCACGGTGACGAACAGGATGGGGAACATGGTACCCAGCTTCTCGTTGGTGAAGCCGGTGAAGACGGGCAGGTTCATGGTGGGATGGGCGACCAGCAGGCCGACCGCAGCGCCGATGATCATGGCCACGAACATGAAGGTGGTCATGTGGTCACGGGGCTGCTTCAGCAGCCACATGGGCAGAACTGCGGCAAAGAAGATGTAGACGAAGGTGATGTAGCTCCATGCAGCCTTGCCCAGAATGAGGGGCAGGTTTGCGCCGATGACGAAGGACAGCACGATGAACACGATGCTGATGACGCTCTCCTTCCAGCCGGAGAAGCTGAACTTCTTCTGGATGAGGCCGAAGACGACAGCAAAGACCATGAACATGATGGAGACCATACCGGCAGCGCCGTTGGTCTGCGCAGCCTCCGCCAGAGCGCCGTCGGCGCCGAAGGCGTTGAAGGTTCCGGCCACCATGTCCGCAAACGCTGCAATGACGATGCCGCAGAACAGCCAGCAGAACAGCAGGAACAGCTTGCGGCCGGTCTTGCCGATGTACTTCTCGATGAGCATGCCCATGCTCTTGCCGTCGTTCTTGACGGAAGCGTACAGAGCGCCGAAGTCGGTGACAGCGCCGAAGAAGATGCCGCCCAGCAGCACCCACAGCAGGACAGGCAGCCAGCCGAAAGCAGCAGCCTGGATAGCACCGGTGACAGGGCCTGCACCGGCAATGGAGCTGAACTGATGTGCAAAGACGGTCCAGCCGTTGGTGGGGACATAGTCACGGCCATCCTCGTGGACGACTGCGGGGGTCTTGGCGGTGGGGTCGATGCCCCATTTGTTGGCCAGCCAGCGGCCATACAGCGTATAAGCGCCGAACAGACACACGGCTGCGATCAAAACGATGACCAGCGTATTCATTTCTTTATACCTCTTTCCTTTCTTTCACACCGGCAATGGCCGAAGCAGGACGGCTGTGCCCAAAAGCAGGGCAGGCGAAACGGCCCGGAGGGGTGAAAAAAGCCTCCGTCTTCATGAAAGACAGAGACACAAAGATGTGTTCCATCTTCCTCGAAGACGAAGGCCAAACGGTGCATCTGCACCGGTCGCTCTCCGCGGTACCACTTCGTTTGCTGCTTTCGGGAGCAGCCGCTTGCGCGTACAGGCGTTCCTGCCGCCGATACGCCGCCCTGTAACGTGGGCTGAACGGCCATGCACTACTGCCGCAAGCGGGTTCGCACAGGCTGCTCGCAGGTGAGGGCCTCTCGCACTGTGCTGCCGTCTTGCACCGGAATGGCGGCTCTCTGAGCGCAGGGAATGCGAAAAGTCATGTCCTGTTCATTGCATTTGCCGAATGATTGTGTATACTTTAGTCCTGATTTCATAACTTGTCAATATATTTTGGGCAAGTTAGGAGACTGTGCCATTTTTGCGGGGGAGAAACTGAGAAAATTTAGGCGATTTTTGTTCAGATGTGAGATGAATAAAACTGAATGCCTCCACAGGTGAAATCTGCTAAACCCCCGGAAAGAAAGACCGGATACTTGACTTTTACACTTTCAAGTGCTAAAGTAACAGGGTAACAGAAAGACCCCTGCCGCACCCCGCGGCACTTTGCCCTAAAGGAGGCAGCTATGGCGGACAAGAACCCCAGAAGAAACCCCACCACCGACGCACTGTTCGACGCGATCCTGAGTCTTGAGACGAGGGAGGAGTGCTACAACTTCTTCGAAGACCTCTGCACGGTCAAGGAGATCTCCGATATGGCCCAGCGTCTGGAAGCGGCCAAGCTCCTGCTCGACGGCAGCACCTACGACCAGATCGTAAAGGCGGTGGAGATCAGCACCGCCACCATCAGCCGCATCAACCGCTGCATCCAGTACGGCTCCGGCGGCTACCGCGACACCATCGAGAAGGTACACAAGAGCGCAAAGCCGGAGTGACATCCGGGCGGCGAGGCACATAGGATGGACTGCGCCCGATCCCTATTATAGAAAGGAAGGTCCTTCTTATGACTGATACCACCAACTGCACCCCCTGCGTTTCCTGCGGCTGCCCCGCGCTGCCGAGAGTTTCCCTCGACCAGGCCGTCGTTGACCTGATGGAGAGCATCGCTCTGCAGGAGTCGGCCCTGAGCCACATCCTCTGCGCCGAGAGCCAGAAGATGAAAGCCGCCCTCAGCATGGAGGAGCTGGACCTGTGCAAGCTGCTGGAGGTCAACGACTCCGCCACCAACATGGTCCACGCCGTGGCGAACCTTGAGCTGGTTCTGAAAGAGAAGCTGGAATTCATCGCCAACAACCTCTACTACCCCTCGACGGGGAACTGCGCCGCCACCGAGAGCTGATGTCAAAATGCGACTGCCCGCCCGCAATGGGTGGGCGGTTTTTGCTTTCCGGGGCGGGGCTGCCTAAAAATATGTATAAAAGTCGGAAAAGTGTTTTGTTGGAATTGCTGAATATCGAAATCTGTGCTATACTATATAATGTTTATCCAAAGAGAAAGGGGAACCTGACCTTGCTGCACTACGATGCGATCCTGTTTGACGTGGACGGTACGCTCATCGATTCCGCCCCCGGCATTCTCAATACACTGGAAGAGGTTTTCAGCTCCATGGGCGTTGACGTCGCCCGGAGCGACCTTGGCCGCTACATCGGCCCGCCCCTCCGCAAGAGCTTCGGCGAGCATTTCTCCGACCCTGCAAAAATCGAGGAGGCCATGAAGCGCTACCGCGTGAGCTACGCCGCCAAGGGCTGCCACGAGGGCGATGTCTACCCCGGCGTGGTGGAGATGCTGGACCGTCTCAAGGCTGCGGGCCTGACCCTCTGCACGGCCACCTGCAAGCCCACCGACGTTGTGAGGCCCATCCTCGAAGAGCAGGGCCTTGCGCCTTACTTCTCCTTCGTGGGCGGCGCGTCCATGGATGAGAGCCGCGACAACAAGACCGACGTCATCCGCCACGTCCTCGCCCAGCCCGTCATGCAGGGCAGGCGGGTGCTGATGGTGGGCGACCGCCGGGACGATATGCAGGGCGCTGTGAACTGCGGGCTGGACGCCGCCGCCGTGCTCTACGGCTACGGCGGCAGGGAAGAGGTCGCCCCCTTTGCGCCGGCCTTTATGGCCGCCGACTGCAAAGAGCTGACGGATTGGGCTCTCCGCCCGGTGGACGAGCCTTTCCATTCCTGAAACGAGAGGGACTGAATCTATGAGTCAAAAAAGACAACAACAAAACGAAACCATGACTCCCATGCAGCATCGGGCCGTTCTGGTCTGCGTCCTCTGCGTGCTGGCGGTGCTGCTGACCTTCGGCATCACCACCACCCTCCTCAAAAAGGAGGAGTCTGCTCCCTCCGTCCCGGAGTCCGTGGCAGACCCCACCCCCGGCAAAGACCTGTCGGGCCACTACCAGATCGACAACACCTCCGCCGCTCTGCTGACGGAGACCGCCGACGCCGGCACGGACTATCTGAACAACACCCTTTTTCTGGGCGACTCCAACACCGTCCGCCTCTATAACAACGGCCTCATCTCCCTGCAGCAGTTCTGCGCCAAAGAGGGCATCGGCACCCAGATCGCGCTCAGCGAGGGCATCGTTACCTTTAAGAAGGATCCCAACCACTACACCATCCCTCAGGCGGTGGCCATGATGAAGCCCCGCCGTGTGGTCATGACCTTCGGCACCAACGACACCGGGATGGAAGTCCCGGACTTCATCGCCCACTACACGGCCCTCATCCAGGCCATCCAGCAGAGCTACCCCTACACCGACATCATCGTCAACACGGTGCCGCCGGTCCCGGCTGACCACTCCAACTACCCCCACATGGACCAGGCCAAGATCGACGACTTCAACATGGCCCTTCTGGCTCTCTGCGAGCAGCTGGGCGTCCGCTTCCTCAACTCCGCCGAGGCCCTCAAGGGCAGCGACGGCTACGGCATCGCGGATTACTACACCAGCGGCGACATCCACCTCAAGAGCGCCGGCCTCAAGGCAGTGCTGAACTATCTCCGCACCCATGCCCTGCAGACCGAGGACCGCCGCCCCGACACCAACAACATCCCCACCCGCACCATGGAGTATGTCTCCAACCCCAGCTCCGCCGTGGCCGCTCCCAGCTCGGAGGCTGTCAGCTCCAGCGAGAGTCAGGCCGAGAGCGCCGGCAGCTCGGAGAGCTCTTCCAGCGAGAGCACCAGCGAGAACAAAAAGTTCGAGGCCCGCTACCGTGTGGACAAGAACGGCGGCGGCACTCTGAGCGTCGGCAATGACACCGGCAACAGCTCTGTGACCTACACCGTCACCGACCCCGATAAATCCATCACCGTGACCGCTGTCCCGGCGGAGGGCCATGTCTTCGTCAAGTGGAGCGACGGCCTCACCAGCAAGACCCGCACCGACACCGGCTTCAAGCAGAATCTGGACGTCACGGCAGTCTTCGGCACGGCCTCCGTCCAGATCACCAGCGAGGGCAAGGGCGCTGTGGGCAGCTCCTACACCTTCAAGGCCGCCTTGAGCGGCAAGTACGCCAAGACCGAGAACCTGCGCTGGTACGCCAACGGTCAGGAGGTCCCGCAGGCCGCCGGCAAGTCCAGCATCACGGTGGTGGTGGACAGCTCCATGGTCAACGCTTCTTATAAGATCCACGCCGTCGTCACCTACAACGACTGCAAGGTGAGCAGCAACACCCTGACCATCACCATCGGCAGCGGTGTGACCAGCGAGTCCGGCTCCACCAGCAGTTCGTCCTCGTCCCATGCCGGTTCTTCCGGCAGTACATCCTCTTCCTCTGCAAGCTCGGGCAGCTCTTCGAGCAGCACCAGCGGTTCGTCGCCGGCATCGTCCGGTACGTCGTCTGCCAGCTCCAAGGCAGAGCCGGAGTCCGAAAGCAAGGCCGAGTCCAAGTCGGAAGCTGCTTCGGAGCCCAAAGCGGAGTCGAAGGCCGAGTCCAAGGCCGAGAGCAAATCCGAAGTCCCTGCCAGCAAGGAAGCCGAAGGCAAGGCAGAATGACGCCCCGCACCTTCCTCTGCAAAGCCGCATAGGCTGAGCCGAGAGGAGGCGAGTGGATGCTCCGTGAAGAAATGCAAGTCCTCGGCCTGCCCGGCGCAGAAGATGTGACCGACGGCAGCGTGGACTACTACGACATGGATTGGGAAAACGTCGAGAACGGCGTGACGGAGGAGCAGATGGCAAAGTGCATCGCAAAAGCGTGCGCCTGCACGCCGCGCTGTAAGTGCAGCGGGAATCTGCCGGACCAGTCCGACGAGGAAGCCTATGAAATGACGTTGGAAGGATAAAAATACGAGAAGCCAGCTCTGCCGGGCGGGGCTGGCTTCTCGCTGTTCTCAAACCGCGCCCCAGCCGCGCCCGCTCAAGGCGGCAGGCGGCTCGAAACATGATAGAGAAGGGAAAGAAAGATGGCAAAATATTATTGCATCCTCTTCGATGCAGACAATACACTTTTAGACTTTGACGCCGCCGAGAACAAGGCGCTGGCGGAGACGCTGGTGGAATACGGCATCGAGCCGGACGCCGGGACGGTGCAGACCTACCGGGACATCAACTCGGAGCTGTGGCGTCAGCTGGAAAAGGGCCAGATACGCCGCGACAGGCTGATGGGGGAGCGCTTCACCCGCTTCCTCAAGGCCATCAACGCAGCCGGTGACGGCGTGGAGATGAACCGCTGCTACCTCGACCACCTATCCTCCCACCCCGACCTGATGAGCCCCAATGTGCCGGACGTCCTCGGGGAGCTTTCCGAGGTGGCGACGCTGGCCGTCGTGACCAACGGCTTCCAGAAGGTGCAGAGCCGCCGGGTGGCAGAATCCGGCATCGGGGCCTACCTTGAGGACGTCTTCGTCTCCGAGAAGCTGGACAGCGAGAAGCCCAGCCGCCGCATCTTCGACTCCGCCCTCCGCGCTCTGGGCGTGGAGAACCGGGAGCACGTTCTGGTGGTGGGCGACAGCCTCACCAGCGACATTCAGGGCGGCGTGAACGCGGGCCTCGACACCTGCTGGTTCAACCCCGGCCACGCCGAGAACCCGGGCAAGGTGAGCCCCACCTACGAGATCGCCTCGCTGGAAGAGCTCTACCCGCTGGTGATGGAGCCGGAAGAGCTGGCGAACCTCGGCCTCAAGCACCGCCGTCATCAGCTGTAACGGCGGGGATCTCCCCATCCACCCTACTGGAAAAGAACACGGAAGAACGATATGCTGATTCATTTGGAAAAACTCGGAAAGAGCTTTGGCGAGAAGGTCGTCCTGCACGACGTGAGCGCCAGCGTGGAAAAAGAAGACCGCATCGGCATCGTGGGCCAGAACGGCGCAGGCAAGACGACCCTGCTCAAAATTCTGACCGGCGTTTACACCGACTATGACGGCGAGTTCAGCGTGACCCACGGCGTGACGCTGGGCTATCTGGAGCAGAACGCAAAGCTCGATGTCACGCTGGATATTTACGGGGAGATGCGCTCCTCCTTCGCCCCTGTGCTGGACGCCATGGCCCAGATGCAGATTTTGGAAAAGAAGATGGCGGCCTCTCCCGACGACGCCGCCCTTCTCGAAACGCACGACGAACTGCAGAACATCATCGACGCCGCCGACGGCTACAACATGGACGTCAACATCAAGAAGGTGCTGTCCGGCATGGGCTTTGCGCAGGATACCTGGAGCAAGAACGTGGGGGTCCTCTCCGGCGGTGAGCTGACCCGTCTCCGTCTGGCCAAGCTCCTCCTCGAGAAGCCGGACGTCCTCATTCTGGACGAGCCCACCAACCATCTGGACTTCGCCACCATGGAGTGGCTGGAAAACTACCTCAAGGGCTACTCCGGTGCCGTTCTGGTGGTCAGCCACGACCGCTATTTCCTCGACAACGTCTGTACCAAGATCTGGGAAGTCTCGTTCCAGACCATGACCACCTATAAGGGCAACTTCTCGGCCTATCTGCCCCAGAAGGAAGCCGCCGACGCCCTGCGCCAGAAGCAGCACGACGCCGACGTGGCGCTGGCCGAAAAATTACAGGACTACATCGACCGCAACCTGGTCCGCGCCTCCACCACCAGGATGGCCCAGAGCCGCCGCAAGCAGCTGGAAAAGCTGGAGATCACCGAGGCCCCGCAGGACGAGACCAACCAGCTCAAGTTCCGCTTCGAATACGACGTGGAGCCGTGGAATGAGCTGGTGCTGCTCAAGGACCTGACCATCAAGATCGGCGGCCGCACCCTGCTGGAGCCCTTCACCTATACGGTCTGCCGCGGCCAGCGGCTCATCATCGCCGGCCCCAACGGCGCAGGCAAATCCACCCTGATGCAGGTGCTGGACGGCAAGCGCCGCCCCTCCGGCGGCATGGTGCGCCTTGGCACCGGCGCACGGCCCAGCATCTTTGCCCAGCAGCAGAACCGCATCGGCGCGGGCCGCGTCATCGACGTCATCTGGAACAAGTACCCCCGGATGACCGAGCTGGAGGTCCGCAGCCATCTGGCAAAGCTGGGCTTCCGGGGCGAGACGGTCTTCAAGCCCTGCGAGGCCCTGTCCGGCGGCGAGCTGGCCCGGCTGCGCTTTGCAGAGATCGTGCTGGAGCGCCCGAACCTGCTGTTCCTGGACGAGCCTACCAACCATCTGGACATCTACACCCGCGAGAACCTGACCGAGGCGCTGATGGCCTACACCGGCACCCTGCTCCTCGTCACCCATGACCGCCACCTGATGAACAGTCTGGCCTGCCCCATCCTCTACCTCGAGGACGGCAAGGCGGTCATCTACCCCAGCTATGACGCCCTGATGGGCCGCGCCGCTCCCGCCCCCGTGGCCGAGAAGAGCAGCGAACCCGCCAAGGCGGGCTACGGCAAAGAGCAGCGCCGCCGCCGGGCCGAGCTGCGCGCCAAGATCAAAGCCTGCGAGGACGAGATGGAAGCCTGCGGCGCCCGCGAGGTGGAGCTGGAAAACGAGATAAACTCGCCGGAGGTCTACAACGACCCCCAGCTTTTGCGGGAAAAGAGCGACGAGCTCAGCGACCTGCGCTTCCATCAGGACGAGCTTTTTGCCGCATGGGAGGCCGCTGTGGAGGAGCAGGAGCAGTACGAGCAGACCGCCGGCGGCGAAGAATGACCGATGCAGCAAAGGGGGAGAGCCGATGGCAAACCGAAACCATGACCCGAAGAAAACACACGAGATCGCACTTTCCGGCCTGCTGTTCGCGCTGGCGATGGCTCTTTCCTTCATCGAAGGCACACTGGTCATCCCGGGCCTTGCGCCGGGCATGAAGCTGGGCCTTGCGAATATCGTAGTGATGTATGCACTGTTCTTCATGGGGGCGCGGCAGGCGCTCTATCTCGACCTGCTCAAGGCGCTGTTCGTCTTTCTCGTCTCCGGCTGGACGGCAGGCTTCCTCTCGCTCTGCGGCGGACTGCTGTCCCTGCTGGTGATGTGGGTGCTCTACTATAAGCTCCCGTTCCGGCCCACATGGTTCATCCTGTCGGTCTGCGGCGCACTGTCCCACAACATCGGCCAGCTCCTTGGCGCGGGGCTCATCCTGTCCTCGGCCATGTCGCTGTACTATGCGCCGGTGATGCTGGTGCTGGGCCTCGTCATGGGCGCCCTCACCTCCCTGACCCTCCGGGCCATCCTGCCCGCACTGGGCAGACTGGGCTACAACACCCGGGAAAAGCGCTGAACGGTTGCATCTGCAAACATTTTTCGCTATAATAAAATGATAGATTTGATATGACCCTACAAAAAAGCCGCCCTTATGGATGACTCGCATCCGAGGGACGGCTGGGAGGTTTTGTACTATGTCTGAAAAAGTTACGGTCAAGGTGGAGCGGAGCGTCCTCCACCTTCCGGCCATCGCCCTGCGCGGGCTGGTGGTCTTCCCCAACAATCTGCTCCACTTCGAGGTGGGCCGCGAGAAGAGCATCGCCGCCGTGGAGTGGGCCGTCAGCAACAACTCTGACGTCTTCCTCGTGGCACAGAAGGAGATGAAGGTCGAGGACCCCAAGGCCGCCGACCTCTATACTTACGGCGTCGTGGCCGAGGTCAAGCAGGTGATGCGGGTGTCGGACGACCTCGTCCGCATCCTGGTCGAAGGCAAATACCGCGCCAAACTCTCCGAGATGGAGGACGACGGCAGCTTCCTGCTATCCACCGTCCGCCCGGCCCCGGTCAAGATGGCGAAGCCCGAGGAGCTGCCGGAGGCGGACGTCCTCGTCCGCAACGTCAAAAAGAGCTTTGACGACCTGCTGGCTCTGAACCCCCACATCGGCAAGGACGTGGTGTTTGCCATCACCACCAGCACCGACGCCGCCTTCCTGTCCGAGTACATCCCGGCCAACCTCCTGTTCCGCTTCGAGGATAAGCAGGCCATTCTGGACGAAGGCACCCTGATGGGCCGTCTGCATCTGCTCATCGAGAAGATGCACCGGGAGCGCCGGATGCTCGAGATCGATAAGGAGATCGCCCAGAAGGTAGACGAGGCGATGGACAAGAACCAGCGCGACTACTACCTCCACGAGCAGCTCCACATGATCAGCGAGGAGCTGGGCGAGGACGACGATACAACCGCCGAGGCTGAGGAGTACCGCCGGAGGATCACGGCCCTCCATCTGGACGAGGATCGGGAAAAGAAGCTTCTCAAAGAGGTGGACCGCCTCTCCAGGATGCAGGGCAGCAATCAGGAGGGCACGGTCATCCGCACCTATCTGGACACCTGCCTCGACCTGCCCTGGAACACCTTCACCGAGGACGATCTGGACATCGCCAAGGCCCAGCGGGTGCTGGACCGGGACCACTACGGCCTGAAGAAGGTCAAGGACCGCATCCTCGAGGTGCTGGCCGTCCGCAAGCTGGCCCCCGACGTGAAGGGCCAGATCATCTGCCTCGTCGGCCCTCCGGGTGTCGGCAAGACCAGCATCGCCCGCTCCATCGCCGAGAGCCTGAACCGCAAGTATGTCCGCATCAGCCTTGGCGGCGTGCGGGATGAGGCCGAGATCCGCGGCCACCGCCGCACCTACATCGGCGCGATGCCCGGCAAGATCATCAACGCCATGATCTCTGCCAAGAGCTCGAACCCCCTGATGCTGCTGGACGAGATCGACAAGCTGGCAGGCGACTTCCGGGGCGACCCGGCGGCCGCTCTGCTGGAAGCCCTCGACCCCGAGCAGAACAGCACCTTCAACGACCATTTCATCGATATGCCCTTTGATCTGAGCCATGTGCTCTTCATCACCACGGCCAACGACCTCAGCGCCATCCCCGGCCCGCTGCGGGACCGCATGGATGTCATCGAGCTGCCCAGCTACACCCGGGTGGAAAAGTACAACATCGCCCGGAAGCATCTGGTCCCCAAGCAGCTGGATGCCTGCGGCCTGACCGGCAAGGTCACCTTCTCCCAGAGCGCCCTCTACGGCATCATCGACGGCTACACCCGCGAGGCCGGCGTCCGCAATCTGGAGCGCACCATCACCAGCGTCCTGCGCAAGTGCGCCCGGAAGATCGCTTCCGGCGAGGCGGAGAATGTCTCCGTCACCGGCACCGGCCTCGAAAAGCTGCTGGGACCCCGGATGGTCAAGCCCGAGTTCCTCAACCGCACCAACGCCATCGGCATCGCCAACGGTCTGGCATGGACCAGCATCGGCGGCGAGACCCTGCCCATCGAGGTGCAGGTCATCGACAACGGCAGCGGCAAGATCACCGTCACCGGTTCTCTGGGCGACGTGATGAAGGAGAGCGCCCAGCTGGCCATCACCTACGCCCGGGTCCATGCCGCAGAGTACGGCATCGACTCCGAGCGCCTCAAGAAGTGCGACCTGCACATCCACGCCCCGGAGGGCGCAGTCCCCAAGGACGGCCCCTCTGCCGGCGTCACCCTGACCACGGCCCTCATCTCCTGCCTGTCCGGCATCCCGGTGCGGGGCGATGTGGCCATGACCGGCGAGATCACCCTCCACGGCAATGTGCTGCCCATCGGCGGCCTCCGCGAGAAGAGCATGGCCGCTTACCGCGAGGGGATGAAGACCGTCCTCATCCCGAAGGACAACCTGTCCGATCTGTACGAGGTGGACGACGAGGTCAAGAAGAACATCGAGTTCCTGCCCATGCAGAGCCTGTCGCAGGTCCTCGCCGCAGCCCTCCTCAAGCCCAAGACGGTGTCTGCGGGCCACCCCCGCACCAGAAAGGTAAAGCCCGCTGAGGCTGCGGCCCTGCCGCAGACGGCGGAAAAGCCGCAGCCGGGCGCGGTCTGCTGAGACGAAAGGAGCGAAGCTATGAACTATAACAAAGCGGATTTCATTGCAAGCTACGGCATTTCCAGCCAGCTGCCCGAGAGCGACCGCCCGGAGCTGAGCTTCTCCGGCCGCTCCAACGTGGGCAAATCCAGCCTCATCAATAAGCTCTGCAACCGCAAGAACCTCGCCCGCGTGTCCAGCACGCCGGGCAAGACGGCCACCATCAACTTCTACGCGGTGGATGACTGCTACTTCGTGGACCTGCCCGGCTACGGCTATGCCAAGGTGAGCAACGCCGACCGTGAGCGCTGGGACGACCTCATCAACAGCTACTTCGAGGCTCAGCGCCACCACACCCTGCTGGTCCAGCTCATCGACTGCCGTCACGCCCCCAGCGCCGACGACATCCAGATGCTGCAGTATCTCCACTACCACAACATCCCCTTCGTCGTGGCCCTGACCAAGGCCGACAAGCTCAAGAAGAGCCAGCTGGCCCAGACGCGGGAGGAGTTCGAAACGCTCTGCCTGCCCTACGGCTGCCAGAAGGTGGTGCTGACCAGCGGCGAGAGCGGCTGCGGCATCCCGGAGCTGCAGGCTGTGCTGAACGCAGCCGTCGCCGCCGAGTACGAGGCAAACGCAGAGGACGCGGAGTAACGCAATGGCTTACAACGAATTTGCTTATTTTTACGATGAGTTCAACGGCGAGGCCGACTACGAGGCCCTGTATGCCCACATCAAAAAAGAGCTGGAGGCCCACGGCATCCATGACGGCATCCTCGCAGACCTGGGCTGCGGGACAGGAGAGCTGACCCTGATGCTCACCCAGGCGGGCTACGATATGATCGGAATCGACCAGTCGGAGGAGATGCTCTGCGTCGTCCGGGACAAGGCTGAGCAGCTGGGCCTTTCCGGCGGCCTGCTTCTTTTGCGGCAGGACCTGCTCAAGCTGGACCTCTACGGCACCATCCGGGGTGCGGTGTCCACCTTCGACACCTTCAACCACATCCCGGACCTGGACAAAGCCATCGCCAACGCCGGTTTCTTTATGGAAAAGGGCGGTGTGCTCCTGTTCGACATGAACACGCCCTATAAGCACCGGAACGTGCTGGGCGAAAACGTCTTTACGTTTGAAGAAGAGGACGCCTCCTGCGTCTGGCGCAACCATTACAGCGCCGCCGACCGCCGGGTGGAGATCCGCGTGGACATCGACTACCGCGAGACGGGGGAGCACTTCCACGAGCAGTTCTGCGAGTACACCTACGACCTCGACACCATCCGCGCCGCTCTGGAAAAGCATGGTTTTGCGCTGGAAAGTGTCTGCGACGGCGAGAGCTTTGGCCCTCTGACCGACGAGAGCGAGCGCTATTTCTTCTGCGCAGTCAAACAGTATACCCAACTGGAGGAACAATAATATGTCGAATCTTATCCGCGGCATTTCGGAAAACGGCGGGGTCGTGTTCTGCGGCGTGGACTCCACCGAGATCGTCCGCACGGCAGAAAAGCTGCATACCACCAGCGCCACCTGCAGCGCAGCCCTTGGCCGTCTGCTCACCGGTGTCTCCCTGATGGGCGCGATGCTCAAGGATGATGGCGACTCCATCACCCTGCGCGTGTCCGGCGGCGGCCCGGCGGGCGTCGTCATCGCCTGCACCGACGCACACGGCAGCGTCAAGGGCTGCATCGACCACCCGCTGGTCGAGCTTCCCGCAAAGGAGAACGGCCATTTGGACGTAGGCGGCGCAGTCGGCAAAGACGGCGTTCTGACCGTCATCCGGGACAACAAGCTCCAGAAGGAGCCGACGGTGGGGCAGGTGCCGCTGGTGTCCGGTGAGATCGCCGAGGACATCACCAGCTACTACGCCTACAGCGAGCAGATCCCCACCGTGTGTGCGCTGGGCGTTCTGGTGGACAAGGACCTGTCCATCGCCTGCGCCGGCGGCTATCTGCTGCAGCTCCTGCCGGGCGCGACCGATGCCGAGATCACCCGTCTGGAGCAGAACATCGCCGCCATGCCTTCCGTCACCGAGCTGCTCCGGGCAGGGAAGACCCCGCAGGATATGATGGAGCTGGCAATGGCGGGCTTCGACCCGCAGATCCTCGATACCCGCGAGGTGAAGTATCAGTGCGACTGCAGCAAGGAGCGCACGAAGGATATGCTCCTCAGCCTTGGCCGCAAAGAGCTGGTAAAGCTCCGGGACGAAGACCCGAAGTGTGAGGTGGTCTGCCACTTCTGCCACACGAAGTATGAGTTCGACCTGAACGAGCTTCTGGCCGAGACGACCCCGGAAGAGAAGTAACAAAAATCCATCATCACAAATCGCCGCATGGCCGGAGCAGAGGTGCTCGGGGCTGTGCGGCGTTTTCATTTGCAGATGTCGGCGGTGATGGTGTAGACGACCCGGTAGTGGAGGGCGTTTTCTTCGACGGAGACGTCCTCTTTGCGGGCCAGAAGCTCAAAATCAGGCCAATTCTGCTGTAAAGCTCGTTTACTTTGCAACCTTGCAAGGGCCAGAGCTTGCTCTTCGGTCCGCTCCAAATCGGTGGAGGCTTTGTAATAATATGTCGTTTCTTCGATAAAAACAGGAATGGGAAGCCCGAGGGCTTCTGGCTGGCAGTGTCGGACGACGGCTGCGGCCTCTGCCTTGCCCGGAGCAGGATGCAGGGAGGGCAGAGCGACAGCATGGCCGTCCCAGAAGAGCGTCCGATGCACGGCCTGCTGCCCTGTGAGCTGCTCGATGGGCAGCATCAGGGCAGCATCCTGCTCGTTTTCCCACTCGAACTGCGCCCGGACGCTGCCCGCCGCAGGCTGAAAGATGAGCGTTCCGTCCCGTTCGGCGCGGGCTGTCCCGATGAGGCCCTGACCGGCTTCTACGGCCTGGCCGGGGACGACGAGCATCGTCCCGCTGACGAGGTTGGTGCGAACGACCGTGCCGGACACCCTGGCCCGGAGGCCGTGGAGCGTCCCGGCCGCGATGTCCGGCACCGGTTTCGCCGCAGCCGCCTCCGCCACCAGCTTTCCCTTCATAAAGTTGAGGCTGGCCCAGGAAAATTCACCGCTCTGGAGCAGGGCGTATTCTCCGGCGGTGAGCTTTTCCTGTGTGACGGCATTTCCCGGGAAAAGCCCTGCCTCCCACAGGACGACGGCGGCCCGCGCCTGCTGGCCGGGCGTCAGGCCCACCGGTTCGACGAACCAGACAAAGCCCTGCAGCCAGAGCAGCAGAGGGAGAAAGACAAGGCATCCGGCCCAGAGCCCCCGCCGCCGGAGAAGGGGACGGATGCAAAAGAAAAGACCCCGCCGTTTTTGGATGCGCAGCCGCACCCGCCGTCTGCGGGCCAGAGCGGCCAGTTTCCGATAATGCCATGCGGCGCACCGGGCCGAGAACCCGCCGGGCCGGGGAACGATGTCGGAGAGGTGCAGCCCGCCTGCGGCCGCAGCAGTCAGCAGACCTTCGGCATCGCCGTTCTGCGCCGCAAAGATGACGCCTGCCCAGAGCTGAGTCCATTCCATGGTAGAAAGCTCCTATTCCTTTGAAAAATCGGTCCGCAGAATCTGCCCCCGCAGGGTGAGCCTCCGGGCGGAGAGTGTCTCTATCTTCAAATCGTCGCCGTAGACCGTCAGAGTGCCGCACCCCAGCTCGAGACAGAGCTTGCCTTCTTCGTAGGAGCGGATGCGCCGGAACTGCTCGATCTCCATCCTTCTGCCGCTCAGGTAGACCGAAGCCCGTCCGTAGAAGTCCCCGGGCGGCTGACGGAACATCCGCCGGAACCAGCCGCGCAGGGAATGCGTTTGCTCTCGTTTTCTTCCCACGCTGCTCCCTCCCGCCATGCAAACCGCTGCCAATTACTACATATATATGGAAATGGAGGGTGCGCGTATGATTCAGAAAGAGAAAATCCGGGGAGTGGGATATTTTTTGATGGCGCTGGCCGCGGGTCTGCTGCCGTTTGCCGCGCCGGATGCCTGTGCGCAGGCCCTGCGGGAGGGGCTGGCGCTCTGCGGCGGCCCGCTGCTGCTCTCGCTGTTCCCGTTCCTCATCGTGTCCACGCTGCTCATCCAATGCCCGGCGGCGGATGTGCTGGGGCTGCCCTTCTGCCCGGCGGCAAGGCTCATCGGGGTCCGCGCCCCGGCGGCTGGGCGGGTGCTGCTCATCGGCTCTCTGGGTGGCTTTGCCCCCGCAGCAAGTGCCGCCGCCGGGGCCGTCCGCTCCGGGCAGCTCACCGCGCGGGAGGCCGATGCGCTCCTTCCGGCCTGTGTCTGCTCCGGCCCGTCCTTTGTGATACTGGCCGTCGGGCAGTCCATGCTGGGCAGTGCGGAGCTGGGCGTCCTGCTGTTCCTTGCACAGGTGGCGGCGGGCTATCTGTCCGCCGCGCTTCTGGCGCGGCTGGGAGGGACGCCCGGGTCAAGGGCGCACCCCGCTGTCCCGACCGCTTCGCAGCCTCTCCGGCTGGACGGCATCATCGCGCAGGCGGCCCAGACCTACCTCAAGCTCTGCGGCTTCGTCCTGTTTTTCCGGATGCTGGCCGCAGGAGCGGGGGAAGTGCTGCCCTCGGGTGCAGGCGTTTTCTGCGCGATGCTTTTGGAGGTCTGCTCCGGCTGTGACCTGGCTGCAAAAAGCGGCCGGTTCGCCAGTATGCTGTGCTGCGCGGCGCTGAGCGTGCAGGGGCTTTCTGTTCTGATGCAGGTGCGGACCATCTGCCCGCCCGAGATGACCCTCCGCCCGCTCTACCGCGCCCGGCTGCTCCATCTGCCGCTTTCGCTGCTGATATTCTATCTTCTCCTTCCTCAGCGGGCGCAGGAGACGTTCAGCAGCCTGTGCGGCCGCGTGACCACGATGCGCCGCCTCCCGCCCGACTGTGCGCTGCTGGTGTTTCTCGGCTGCTGCTTTGCGGTCTGTGAGCTGAGCCGCGTCCTTGTAAAGGAGCCGGATCAAACACAGAGGGATAAAGTTGCGAATCAATCTTGACAGCTCCCGGCTTTTATGGTAGAATATCACACGTTGCAGAGATTGCAATGTGCTACTGTGGCTCAGCCGGTAGAGCAGCTCACTCGTAATGAGCAGGTCGTCCGTTCGAATCGGATCAGTAGCTCCAGAAATCCTACAAATCAGCGTCAAAATTTGACTGATTTGTAGGATTTTTTCTTATTTGAGCTGACGCATACGAAGAAAACCGCAACAAAAACCGCAACATGAGGTGGCTCAAAATCGAGAATTGAGGCTTTTTGACAAAATTTTCAATGAATTAAGTGATAGATAATTGTTGTGAAATCGGTTTGAGAAAAAGGGCGGAACGGTGGATGTATGAACTTTCCGGAAGAACAGCTGGGTTGTGTTGGACAAAAATTCTCGGATATAGGGCGAAAAATCGAATATATCAAGACACTTGATTTGGTCAGCTGCGTCGCAGAGGTCGAACAGCTCTGCGGCGAGATTCAAGCTGCAACGGAAGAAATGCGGCTCATACTTGCCATGATGAAAGAATAAATAAAGAGCCCCTGCTTCGGATGTTCTCCGAGGCGGGGGCATTGTCATGCTATGCAGTTAGGGGCGACAGCTCAATGTATGCTCTTCTTCATCCTCGCCATGAATGCATCCGCCTCGATGGCCTCAGGGGTGAAGCTGTTGTTCTTCCACCATGCGGCTAGCGCAGCACCGATGGTAACCCCAGTAGAAATCATCTGCTCGAGCTGGGTGCTCTCGATGGGAAGCAAAGGCTTACCCGTTGCGCTGAGCAGCTGATTCGCCAGGGCGAGGCCCAGCACAGCAGTGCGGGTCAAAGTACCGGTGGAGATTTTCTTTTTCATGTCAGTCCTTGCCTTTCTCGGGCGTCTCGGCCCGCTGTTTGAGGATGTCGATGGCCTTGGTGATTGCTGCGGGGATGGGCAGTCCCATCAGGCCAGCGTTCTCGACGATGGAGATGGCCTCGTTGGCCGAAAAGCCGATGATCGCCGCGTCGCGGACGAAGCTGCCGCCGATGACGGTATCCAGCTGGCAGGCCACCAGCACGATGAGCAGCGTCTCGCCCTTGCGGATGAGGCCCTTCCAGCCAGCCTTGCTTTCCAGCGCGCCGGTCTTGGTCTTGGGGCTGGCGTGGAACACGCCCGCCACCACCAGACCGGTGATGTAGTCGATGGCCATAAAGATGACCAGCGTCTGCAGGGCAGTGTCCCAGCCGCCAAACAGCGAGGCGATAACCCCGCCGATGATGCCGATCGCGGTGCAAATGGTATCCTTCATTTTCTTCACTCCTTACAGTGTCCACCGGCTCTTATTCGCCCGGGTATCGATATGCACCCAGCCGGTCTTGCGGGTGGGGTGCTTTGCATCCTTCGGGTAGCGCCCGATGCCGCCCCGGGAGGGCAGCAGGGTCTCGGCGTAGGCGGCGACCGTGGCCACGTCCACGCCCTCAACGGAGAAGTCTGCTGCCCGGCCCAGCAGGTGCTGGCTGGACTTGCTGCCGCCGACAGCGGCGTTGTGGGCAGCAGTGCGGTAGCCGCTGGTGATATGCACCGGCTTTCCGAAGTGCTCCCGGATGCACTGCAGCAGCACCACCAGCTCGTCGTCGATGAGGACGATGTCGCTGCCCTTGCAGCCGAACTCCCGCACCCGGAAGCTGGGCGAGAGCTGCCGGGCGGAGTCCCGGGACAGGGAATATTCTTTGATAGCGATAGAGAACACGACCTTTCTTTTTAACTTTTTCTTGACAATAGAGAATATATCCACTATAATGTTTATAGGATAAATCCTCTATGAAAGGATGCGAAGATGTGCAGGAGTATGAAATTGAGTTCTATAACCGGCCTGATGGAACAGAACCGGCTAAGGATTTCATCTTGAACCTCGACAAAAAGATGCAAGCCAAGGTCTTGCGCACTGTGTCACTTCTCGGCGCAGAAGGGCCTTTTCTGAGAGAGCCATACTCCAAGGCGCTGGACGATGGGATTTTTGAGATACGCACCAAATTTGGCTCTGACATTACCCGAGTCCTCTACTTCTTTGTGGTCGGCAAAAAGGTCATTCTGACCAACGGTTTTGTAAAGAAGACTCAGAAAACACCGCCAGCCGAGATCGAGCTGGCAAAAATGTACCGTGCCGATTACCTCACCCGAAAGGAGAAACACAGATGAGCAATTTCAATGAATTTCTTGCCGAACAGATGAAAGACCCCGAGTTTAAGGCAGAATGGGATGCCCTCGACCCCGAATTTACAGTCATCGAGGCCATCCTGAAGGCTCGGAAGGAGAGTGGTCTGACTCAGAAGCAGCTCTCTGAGCGTACAGGCATAGCACAGACCGACATCAGTAAGCTGGAGCGGGGCAACGCAAACCCTTCGCTCCGTACTCTCCAGCGCCTTGCAGCGGGAATGGGAATGAAAATAAAACTGGAGTTTGTTCCTGTGTCAGCAAAGTAAATATGGTTTCTCCCAGCAGCCCCCACCCCGGGGCTGCTTTTTGTTTTGTCAGTAGTAGTGGTAGCCCTCGACGTTGAGAGTCATATAGGTGCCGTCGTTTGGCCGGTAGCCGCCTGCGGATAAGGTATTAGAAGAAAAGCTTATCGTGGTTTCCGAAGTGACACTCAGATAACCGTCAGGGTGTCCGCTGGCTTTACCGGACCCGCCCCGCGTCAGCTTTATGCCGCCCACGACAACATAGTCCACCTCCTCCGGTATGGAGAGGGAGTCTCCGTATTTCCATTGCACGCTGAGTCTTCCGGTAAATACCAGCTTTCCTTCACTGTACATCGCCCGCTTGAGCATCTTCTCCACCTCAGCACGGGTATAGGGGACGATGCTTACGATACCCAGCGCCATTTACAGCACCCCCTCGTCTGCGTCTGCGGCCTCAGTGGCGTCAGCGTCCGGCTCGGCCACGCCCCACTCCTCCCGCAGGGCAGAGAGGGCGGCGTCTTTGTCGTGGGCCGTGCCGGCCAACAGGGAGAGCAGCAGGGCCTTGGCGTTGTCACTCAGGCCCTCGCCGGGGTCGCCCTGCGGGCCGGGGTCGCCGCGCGGCAGAGTCAGGCAGAGCTTGCCGTCCCGGATGCCGGCGGCGGGTGTGTCGCCGGTGGTCACGCTGCCGATGCCCTCCACCGCCGCGGCGCAGGCGGCTGCGATGCCGGCCTCCATCCGGTTGAGCACGTCGGGCAGGCTGACTTTCATGCCGGTGACGAAATGCTGTTTCACATACTTCATGGTGTACCTCCGTTACAAAGTCGTGTCATCCAAAACGGTGTCGCCCAGGGTGTCCTCTCCGGTGTCAGCGGTCGAGGCCGAGGGTCCCAGCAGCTCCACCTGCATCTGGATGCCGCCCTCGGGGACGTTCTCGGCCCAGAAGGTGATGGTGCCGCCGCCGGTCTCGCAGACGCCTGCAAGCCCCGCCGTGACGGCCACGGTATAGGTCTCGGGGCTTGGCGCCGCCGAGGGGACGGTGGCCGCCCTCGCGGCCCGCAACTCTGCCGTCTGCTTGTAGGCGTAGCCGGGTACGTCGGTGCATTCGGCCCAGCCGTCCGCCGTCAGGGTCACGGGCCAGATGCCGAGATAGCCGCCGCTGTAGCTGGCCAGCAGGCTGTCGCAGAGAGCCGCCGTCTCTTTGGCTTTCGTCAGCGCCTGCCGGCCCAGCTCGTCCATGGGGATGCCGGTGACGCCGTCCCGCATGAGGCCGCAGAGGGCTTCGTCGGCGCGGGTGTCGGTGAGGTCGGCGGCGGAGACGGAGGTCTGGCCCGCCGGGCGGGAGACCTCGGCGAGGCAGAGGTCATAGACCATCTCGGTGCGGGAGATGGCCGGGGCAGCGGGTTCGCTGGACGGGGTGCCTTGCAGCACCTCCAGCGTGGTGGTGCGGCTGGTAGCGTCGTGCCGGAGCACGACGCGGTCGATGCGGGGCAGAGCGCTGTCCGCGAGGGGCAGCGTGAGGGTCTGGGCCTCCCGCATGGTGACGCTGAGGCCCACCCACCGGCTGACGTGCATCCACGCCTGCCCCGCGCTGACGGTGAGGTCGGTGCTGCCGTCGGCGGCAGCAGCCACCGCGAAATCGATGTCGGTGCTGTAAACGCCGCTGGTGCGCCCGGCAAAGTAGGCCGCAGCATCCTCGGCGTCATAGGTGATGCCGCCCAGCGGGTAGGTAATAATTCCGGGGGAGCTCAAGCTATCGCCTCCTAGATCTTGTGCCAGACGGGCGTACCCAGCCGCGCGGTGCGGGTGGTGCCGTCGGTCTGGCTCTGAATGATGATGTCGGCCACCCGGACGGTGGCCTTGTAGCCAAGATCCGGCAGAGAGCAGCCACAGACGTCGCCCGGCTCGAGGCCGTCGGCGTCCAGCGTCATCTCGATGCTGCCGGTGCGGAGTTGTTCGAGGAGCTTCGACGCGCCCCGATCAGCCAGCCGTTTGAGGTAGCTGTCGCTTTTGACGGTCTCGCCGTCCTTGGGCTGGATGTCCCGGGCGTCCACGATCATCTCCCGGCGCTGGGCCCCTTCGGCCTCGGTGTCGCCCGCCCAGACCATGGCCCGGTCTTTGCCCTCGCCCGCCCCCAGCACGAGGGCCACGTTGGCATAGCTGCCGTCGCCGAAGGCCCAGGCGGCCTCCCGCAGGCTGCCCCACCGGGTCGAAAAGCGGTTGTTGGGGTCGGCAGTAGGCCGCCAGACCTCGAACATGAGTTTTTTCGCGCTGTTTTTACCAGTGAGCACCACCCGGAAGCCGAGGTCGCAGGCAGAACCCACCGTTTTGAAGTAGTCGAAGAGGGTATTCCCCGAGGTCTGCTGTTCAAAGGTGGTGTCAAAGCCCTTGGCCTCGGCCACCTCCAGCTTGGGCCACGGAGCCGCTGCCTTGGCGAGGGCCAGCATGGCGGCCTCGGCGTTCTCGTTCTTGATGACCGATGCGGAGACCCGCTTGGTGTAGATCCACGTGGCCGGGTAGCCGGTGACGACGAGGTTGGCGTCCTCGTTCTCATTGCTCCGGTGACAGATGCGCATGGGGATTTTCGTTGCAGCGTCGGTGCGGACGAGCCAGCGGCCCTCCCGCAGAAGCGAGAGGTTCTCCTCGGTGGGGCGGACTTCCAGAGTGAAGCTGCCTTCGGAGTTGTAGGGCTCATCCCAGTACACCGACACCCATACGTCGATATTCCCGAGGCGGGCGAGGGTGGTCTCGTCCAGTACGTCAAAGGTCATTTCATCACCTCCGGCAGGATGCCCACCACCATCGGGTAGAAGGAGATGGACGCCTGCAAGCCCTCTCTGCCGCTGGCGGCGTCGGCGGTGAGGACGTTATCGCCGGGGTGCAGCTCCATGAGGTCGCTGTCCTCGTCCAGCAGGGCGAAGGCGTTGGTCTCCACGCCGCCGGAGATGAGCTTGACGGCCAGCCGGTCGGTGGTGGTGCGGTAGATCTCCAGCACATCCCCCTTGTTCAGGGTGGTGTCAAAGCCGATGTGCTCCCCGGTGGTGCTGTTGCGGATGGCGGGATCGACCACGATACCCGAGGAGCGGAGTATCGCGGTGAAAGGAATCGGCAGCGCACCGGGGTTCCTGACGTTGAGGAAGTAGCTCTGCCGCCACTCGCTGTACCGGTGGCTGTCGTAGCAGAGCGGGAAGCGGAACTGGGGTACGAAGCCGCCCATGACGGCGTTCTGGCTCTCGAGGCGGTACCAGTAGGGCTTGGGGCGGTAGAGCATGAAGTCCAGCCGGGGGTAAGGGTGGAGCTGGACGGTGTAGGGGGTCTTTTGCAGCACGAAGCGGGAGAAGTATTTGTCCCCGAAATAGGCCGTACCCGAGGTAAAGAAGGGCAGCAGCTGCAAAAAGCGGTCAGCCTGCGCCTCGCCGTCCGGCCCCCAGAAGTCCGCGATGACCTCGTGGGCCACGCCTTCGACGCTCTGCCCCTCTACCGTTACGCCCTGCTGGTTGACGCCCTGCGCCGTCTTGAGAGTGACGTCCACGCCCGAGAGGCCATCCATCTGGTAAGGGATGCCGTAGTCCCACCCGAGGTCGAGGGATGCCCCGGCGTCTGTCACGAGGCGGAGATGGTCATTGCGCATGGTTGGCCTCCTTTCAGTGTTTTTGGGCCTTGGCGCGGTCGGCCTCCCAGCGCGCTTCGCGCTGGAGGTCGGCGGCGGTGTGGGCCTTGGAGTAGATGTTCTGGGTGATGTTGGTGTCGCCCTCGCGGTAGCTGCTGGCAGCGGCGGCGATCTGCGCCGTGCCGGAGGCTGCCACCCGGCTGCTCACGGCCATGTTGTCGCTGAGGACAAGGGCGTTTGCGCTCTTGACCAGCTTGGCGAGGGACTTGTTGATTTCGGTGAGCTTCGCGGTGTTGGCGTCGATGGTGTCCGTCAGCTTGTTCGACCCGTCGGTGATGCTGGGGGTGTCGAGGTCGAGACCGGAGCTTCCGCCCCCGCCCCCGCCGCTGCCGCCAGAACCGCCGGAACTGCTGTGGCTCCCGCCCAGCTTGGACACGATGGCCGCGATGGCGACGCCCAGAGCGACGGCGGCAGCGGCCACCACGAGGCCTGCCGGGATGCCGAAGAGGGTGGAGGTGAGGGCCGCGCTGATGGCGGCCAGCATCCCTTCGACGGCTGCGCCGATGGTGCCGATCATGCCGGCGAAGCCCGCATAGATGGCGGGAAACATACTCAGGAGGCCGCCGGAGAGGCCGGCGCTGATGGCTTTGGCCGCAGCGGCCAGCGGGACCTTGAGTGCGCCGAACACGCTTTTCAGGGTGCCGCCCATCTTGACGGCCATGGAGGAGATGTCGCCGAACTTGCCGGTGATACCCTCGAAGAGCGTCTGCCCGATGCTCCACGCCGCCTGCGCCAGACTGCCCGCCGCGTCCCCGAGAACGCCGTTCAGGCCGTCCACCATCTTCATGGCGAAATCCCATATCTGCTGCTTCTGGTTGGCGGTGAGGCCCGAGTAGAGGGCGGATGCCGCCCACTTGCCGATGCCCACCCAGTCTCCGCTCTTTACCGCGTCCCACAGGGTGTCCACCGTGCCGAGGACGCCCTCGTTGGCCCGGTCTTTGAGGGCAGACCAGAGGCCGTCCAGTGTCTTGGCGGCGCTGTCCTTGATGGTCTCGGCCACCTGCTCGGTGCCGTCGGCGGCAATGGTCTTGACGGTCTCCACTGTGCGGAGCGCCCCGTCGATGACCTTGTCCTGCGTCTGGGTGATAACGCGCTGCTGCTCGGTGGTGCCGTCCGCGAGGGTCTTGGTCACGGTCTGGGTGGTGGTCTTGATGCCGTCCACAATAGCCGTGGTGGTGGCCGTCACGGTGTTCACCACGTCTCGCACGGTCTCCATGGTCTGGCTGACCGTCCGCTTGCCGTCCGCCGCGATGGTTTCCACGGTCTTGATGTCCTTGAGGACGCCGTCCACCATCTGGCGGCTGGTGGAGGTGATGACCTGCTTCTGCTGGGTCGTGCCGTTGGACAGCGTTTCGGTGACGGTCTCGGTCGTGGTGGTCACGCCGTCCTTGACTGCGGTGGTGGTGTCACTGATGGACTTGACGATGTCCGCCGTGGCCTGTTTTGTGCTCTTGGCGGCAGAGGTGGCCGCAGCGGCCGCAGCGGTGGCAGATGCCGCCGCGCCGGAAGAGCCGGAACTGCGGGCCGCGTCAGCCTGAGACTGTGCGACTCGCTCATTGTGCTTGTCGAGGCGGCTCTGGCTTGCCTTATCTCTTTTCGACTGCTGATAGCTGCCGATAGAGTCGGAATAAGCCTCGTTGTAGGCATCTTTTGCTGCACCGAGGCCGTTTTTCAGAGAGCCCAGCGCGGCGGCTGCACCCTTGATGCGGGCCACTAGCTCATTGATCCAGTCCACCACCGAACCGATGACATTCGAGGCGGTCTTTTGAATGGCCGAAAATGCTGAATCGACAGCAGAGCGGAAGGTCTCGCTGGTGTGATAGGCGGTCACCAGCCCCGCCGCCAGAGCGGCCAGAGCGGCCACCACAAGCCCGATGGGATTGGCCGAAAGCACGGTATTCAATGCCGCCTGTGCCACTTGCAGACCGGTAGCTCCTGCGGCGGCAGCTTTATGGGCCGCAGCCATCGCGGTGGTGGCAGCGGTATGCAGCGCCGTGATAGCTGTAGCTGCTGCCACGGAGGCTTTATAGCTCAGGACTGCCGCCGTGACGGCTACGACTGCCGCCGTCAGGACGCCGATGGTCTCCTTGAGCGCGGCCATTTTGGCGTCGTCCTCGGTGATGGAGACGACCAGCTCGTTTGCCTTGACGATGATGTCCCCGAGAGCCGAGAACAGCCCGCTGGTCAGTTCACCGGTCAGCGCGGCCACATTGTCCTTCAGGGTAGACAGCCTGCCGTTGAAGGTCTGGCTGGCTTCCAGCATACCGTTGTAGAACTGCCCGCCCTCACTGGTGGCAGCAGCCACGGCGGCTTCCAGCTCATTGAAGCTGACCTTGCCGTCCGAGATGCGCTTGTAGAGGGCGCTCATGCTCTCGCCGGTGGCGTCGCAGATCTGATTGAGCGGGTTGAAGCCCGCGTCGATCATCATGTTGACGTTTTCCAGCGTAACCTTCTGGGCGCTGGACATCTTGCCATAGGCCCGCACGAGGGTCTGGAGCTTGTCCGCGTTGCCCAGCGAAATATCGCCTAGTTGCTTGAGCACACCGGTGGTGTCGTCCGCCGCGATGCCGAACTGCAAGAGGGTCTGGGTCCCCTCGGTCAGGTCGGACAGGGAGAAGGGCGTGCTTGCGGCCATCCGGCGTATCTCTTCCAGCTTCTCGGCAGCAAGCTGTTCGTTGCCCAGCATGACCTTGAAGTTGGTCAGATAGCTTTCCATCTGGGCGTTGTAGTCCAGACCGGATTTGACCACGCTTTTCAGGCTGGATGCAGCTTTCTTGGCAAAGTCCGCGATGAGCTGGCCTGCGGCCACGGTCCACTTGCTCGTGGCTTCCTCAGCCGGGTCACTGTTGAGCTTTACTTCGCCGGTGATGGAAAAATCTGCGGCCACGGTGTCCACCTCTTTCTGTGAAAAAGAGCGCAGGCACAGTGGCACAGGCTTAGAGTTTTATTTCGATTTCTTTGCGGCAGGCCGGGTTCTTGCATTTGACCCAGACGCCCTGGGCGCTGGCTTCCGGGATGGCCCAGACCGGCAGAGGCCGACCACACAGGGGGCAGAGCACCGGGGCGCGGTCAGCGCCGGAAGCGGGCCGCAAAGGCTTCGTTGCGGTCTTGCAGGGTGACAATGCGACCGCCTCCTTTCCGCAGGGCAGCGGGCAGCGCGAAGCGTTCCTTCAGCTCGGCACGCCGCTCCCGCTCTTCGCCCTGAAACTGCGCAGGGTCAGCCGTCCGGAACCCGATGATCTTCACCAGCTGGGTCTCCTCGGGCAGGTTCGACATGAGGGCCTTGAACCGCCACCAGTGGAGCTTCGCGGTAGTGAGGTCGATGCAGTAAGCCTGCTGGAACGCGGCCACGATGGCGGGGCCGTCGGTGACGTAGTCCAGCGCCAGCTCCTCGGTGCGGCTGCTGCCGGGGCGGTCGGCCACCTCCTGCGGGCCTGCGGTGTAGAACTCCACCAGAGCCTTGAAAGCGTCCACCTCTTCCTCCGGCGGGACGGCCACGCGGTAAAACCGGCGCATGGTTTCCCGGGCCAGCTCAGGCAGGCCCTTTTCGTCCTCCGGAAGGCGGAGATACTGCCCGTTGAACCAGACCATAGGCCGAAAATCCCAGTCGATGGGCCTGCCTGCCCACATGCGGGGCAGTTTGTCCAGCAGGATGTCAGCCATTTTCCAAAGCGGCCAGTTCATCCAGAAGCTGCTTGCGGCGTGCGGCCTTGTCCACCCGCTCCACCATCTGGGCGGCGGCAGGCTGGGCCGGATAGCTCACGGGCGGCTTGTGCTTCTTATTCTTCTGGCGCTTCTCAGCCCGGCGCTGGGCGCGGTTCTGGGGGACGGCCGCCGGGCGGGAATAACGAGCCTTCTCAGCAGCGGCTGCCTGCGTGATCTCGTCGAGGACGTCGTACAGACGGCTGACATCGTTTTCGTTCAGCCCCAGACGGGCGGATGCCCCTGCGCCCAAAATCTTGTCGAGGCCGCGCATGGAAACGCGGGCCTGTGCGCGGAGACGGTCGCCCAGGCGGACATTCTCCCGTTCGCACCGGGCTGTCTCGGCCTCGCCCTCCTGGGTCATCTCGTCCAGTGCATCCTCCAGACGGTCGAGGTCGTTGGCGTTCAGAAGCGAAAAATCAAATTCCTGTCCATGGATCAGCATTTATCGGTACTCCTTTCTCTCAGCCCGCGACGGCGGTGTTATAGTCGAACTCAGCCGGGGTGCCGATGCCCTTGAAATCGGCGGCAAAGGTGGCATTCGCGCCGGCGCTGCCGCCCACATCGCTGGTCAGGATGAGCGCGCCTTCGCCCTTCTCGCCCTTGCCGGTGCGGAGAGAGAAGTAAACATAAGGCACCACCACGCTCTGGCCGGAGCCGAACGCGATCTTGTGGGAGAGCAGAAAGTCCTGAAACGCATCGCCCACGTAGCGGTCGCCCTGAATGGAGAGGGTGCGCTGGACACTGCCCTTGGTGGTGACAGGGCCGGTGCGGATGTAGGTGTTGTCCGTGGTGGAGGCGTTCAGTGCGCCGCTGTGCTCCCGCACGTGGTCGGCACAGACCACCCAGCTTTTCACGTCGGTCTGGCTGGCCTCGGTCTGGACGGCCAGCAGGAAGTCGTCGGTGGTCTCCACGCCGGTATAGTCGGTGCTGGGGGTCAGGCCCGACAGCTTGACGGCTTCGGTAACAGTCATAGGAAAAAACTCCTTTCGTTTCAGCCCTTGGGCTGGTAATATTCGAGCCGCAGCTGCATCTGCATCTTACAGCTGTCCGCGCTGGCCGTGACGATGTAGCCGCTGGACATCACCGAAACGCGCAGCGGCTCTTTGCGGCCGCCCAGCCGGGGCAGGTGATGCCGGTCGTTCTGGGCCAGCACCCACTCGGTCAGCTGCTCAAAAAAGCCGCTGTTTGCGATCTGGACGCTCTGGGCCTCGCTGTAGTCGCGGCGGCTGACGAAGATGTAGCTCTTGGCGAGGTTGCGGCCGGAAAAGAAAACAGCCGTCACCGGGTCGGTGGGGCTGTCCTCGATGGAAAACTCGGCCACAGGCTCCGGTGAGAGGCCGGAAATGCGGAAAGCTGCGCCGTTTTCGCTCTGCTCCTCGGCGATGAGGGGGCAGGTCTTGAGCCACTCCCGCATGGCCGTGATGGTGGCTTTCTCGCTCATAAGTGTCCCATCCCTCCCCAGAAGGTCGTGACGGCCTTGGCCCCGAAGAGGGCCAGATGTTCGCCCACATCGGCAAGTGCCCGCTGGCCCCAGTAGGAGCCGCGCAGACCCTTGTACTTGTCGGCTTCCTGCCCGCGTTCTTTGTTGCCCATGAAGGTGTGCAGGTCGGTGCCCTCGGCATGGAGGTAATACTGCTTTCGGGCGTAAGGGGTGTTGTACACCAAAAGGCCCTCGTCGTACTTGGAAGCGGTCTGGACGCCGTTTTTCAGCTGGCCGGTGTCGAAGGGAACGTAGCTGTCGATGAGCCGCGCGGCCTCCTGCGCAAGGGCGAACTGGGCCTTTTGCAGGGCAGCGGTCTTTTCTGCGCCGAAGTCGGGGCGCCAGCTCAGCTCCATCCGGATGCCGTCCACCTGATATTTCAGGCCGTAGGGCTGGTCAAAAATGGGCTTGGACATGAGGTGTCAGCTCCCTTCCACATGAAAATGCGGCAGCGGGACGCCCCGGTCGTCCGAGACATCCGCCACCGTACAGCAGATGTGCGTTTTTTCGAGGGCGGCATATTCGGCCTCGGTCAGGCTGCGGACAGCGCCGCAGAGGAGCTTGCTGCCCCGCTTGAGCGTCCAGTGTGCGGCTTTCTCTGCCGGTGTCAGGCGCGCCCACTGGGGATAGGGCAGATAGCCCGGCGCAGGCGGGAGGCGGATATGCACCACCCTCTGGGGGTCGCCGGAGGCCGAGGTGCGGCGCGTCTCCCGCCAGCTGCACCCCGTGAGCACCTTGCAGACCGGCCGGTCTGTTTCGGTGGCAATGTCATGCAGCAGCATGACGACGGTGACGGGCGTCTGCATCAGAAACACCCCCGATACAGCAGATTGTGCGGGTCGCTGCCCAGTGTGTTGGCGAGGATGTACGCCGCCTCTGCCACCAGCCGTGCGGCCAGTGCGCCGGAGGTGAAGGTCATGGACACGCCATCGTTGGAGACGCTGGACGCGCCGGGCGGCGTGCAGGCTCTCTGCACGGCGTTCGCTGCGTCGATGATCTGGATGCAGGCGTCCGCCAGTGCCTCTGCACAGCCTTCGCACACTGCGGCGTGGCCCTCGGCCCGGCCAAAGGTCATCCGGTCGATGAGCCGGGACGCCCGTGCGGCCAAAGGGGCAAAGGCGGCTTCGTCCAGCGTGCCGCCAGCGGCTGCATACTGGTCATAGGTGCAGTAATTCAAAAAAATCAGCTCCTTTCAGGCTCCCCTGTCAGGGGAGCTGGCTGCCGCAGGCAGACTGAGAGGTTCGGTCACGCCTTCTTCTTGATGAGGATGGTCTGGGGCTTGGTGACTTTGAAGGCGTAGACCTTGCGGCCTTTGACTGCGGACGCGCCGATGTACTTGCTGGAACCATTGAGGTCCTGCACATGGACGGGAACAGCCCACTCGTCGATGAATGCAAACCAGTTGGGATGACCGGCAATGTACTCCACGTTCTCGCCGAGGGTAGAATCCTCGAAGACGGTAAAGCCTGCGATTCTGCCCACAGCGCCGGTCTGGACGACAGCATCGCCAAGGTCAGATGCCTTGATGAACTCGGGACTCTTCAGCAGCAGACCATAGATTTCGGGGGAGACCAGCAGCCAGCGGCCCTCGGTGGGGACATGGACGGTGGAGAGCTTGGTGCGGGCGTCCACGACGTTGCCATAGATGGTCTTCTCGGTCAGGGCGGTGGTGGTGCCGAAGGCCGTGCCTGCGGTGGTCAGCTCCACAGAGCCGTCGGAATCCACCTGCAGCGCCAGAGAATAACCGGCACTGTCCAGACGGTCGGCCACCAGATTATCGGGAACACTGACGGCGTCGAAGCCGTCGATGATCTCATTGACGGCCTTGTCCTTGTCGATGTTGACGGTGAGATAGGTGGTGTCGCCGCCGGTCAGCTCTGCGCCGGTCTGCTTGTTGTAGTCGTTCACAGCGACTTCAGTGTCACGGACGGGGACTTTGACGGAACCGGCCTTGGGGCTGCCCTCATAGCGGCTGTTGCAGATGACGCCGACCTTCTTGACCAGCGTCGCCCGGAGCTTGAGGTCAACCAGCTTGGAATAACGAACCTGTGCTTCGTGTGCCATAATGTTTCCTTTCTATCAGTCGATCTTGATGCCGGGGTTCATTGCCTTGAATGCTGCGGTGACAGCATCAGTGTCGCCGGTGGGCGGAGTGCCGTGTTCTGCACCGCTGGAAACGCGGACGCCGCCCTCTGCGGCCTCGCCGAAAGCCCAGGGGTTGGCCTTCGCGGCCTCTTCCAGCGCCTTGTCGATGTCGGCGGTGCGGTCTTTGGAGGATTTGAGGGCCTCCATGTTCAGCAGGGCGCGGACAGCCTTGACGCTGCGGCCCTTTTTGCCCATGATGGCGGTGTTCAGGGCAGAGTCGAAGGCGAAGCCGTCTGCCTGCGCCTGCATATCGCCCCGGAGCTTGGTCAGCTCGGCCTCATACTCCTCCGGGGACTTCTTGCCCTCAAAGGCTTTCAGGCCGTCCTGCGCGGTCTTGAGCTGTGCCTGAGCGCTTCCCAGCTGGGTCTTGAACTGCTCGGCGGCGGTCTTCTCGCGGTTGATGTCTGCGCCGTTTTCGCTCATCAGCCAGTTGAGCTGTTCGTCGGTGATGCCGGGAATCTTTGCCTTTACGTCTTCACGCTTCATAAGTAAACCCCTTTCTTTGGGTGAAACTACGGTTTGTTGACGCGGTTCGCCTTCCGCATGTTACTGGGCAGGGTACGCGCTGCCCGCCGCGATGGTGCCGTCTGCCGGAATCGAACCGGCGGCCCGCTGCTTGCGAGGCAGCTGCTCTGACCAATATGAGCGAAAACGGCATGAAAAAAGCGCCCCTGCCCGGATGGGCAAAGACGCTCGCGGTATTTGGTTGTTAGTCCCAGTCAGCATAGTGCTGACACTTGAGGCAGCTTTTGTGGGCTTCATCCCAGCTGCAAGGCGGCTTATCGTCGCCCTTCAGGCAAAGAATATCATCGCCGATGTTGGAAATGTCGAAGCACAAGCCGCAGTCGATTTTTCGGTTGTAAATGGGACAAAACCATTCTTCAAGCTTCACATCATCACGAATGCGGAATTCCATGCTTTTTGACCACCTCCATCAATTTCTTTCCGCCCTCATCCAGCGGGCCGATGCTGGATACATTGCCATCTTGTCCGATGGCGACAAAGCCCAGCTCAGAGTAATAACAGGTCTGTGTACCGTTTCGCTGGGACATTGCGACCTTAGAGGAACGGATGATGCGTTCGGCATCCATTGGCCCCATACCGCGTTCAGCCCAGCGCTGCAAGACGTGGTCGCTTGCAAAATTTATCTCATTTGGAGCAGACGGGGATTCAATGAGCCGACCTTTCGCCTTTATTGTACCAGCTTCCCGCATTTGCTGCAACTCAGTATTTGCAGCATTGAACCGCTCCTGTTTCCGGGCTGCATAGCTGGCCCTGCTTGCCTCACTCCGCCCAAACCCATGCACGCTTGTCCGGGCGCTGTCCACTCTGCCGCCGGTGGCCCGAGTGAAGTCTGCAAGGCTCTGCCGGGCCTGACTCAGCTTCACGGCGCTGGCGGTGGTGTCAGCCCCGGCGGCGTCCTCGGCCAGATACCGGCGTTTCCACTTGCGGACGGCCCGCTCCCGGGCGCGCTGCATCTGGCTGATCTCGTAGCGGGTGTAGAGCCTGCCTTCATACTCGATGTCCCGGGCATTGAGGGCCTCGAGGCTCTCCTGCGTCCATGCGGGCGGGCTGCCCAGCTCCGGGAACACCACGAAGAAGGTGTGATGGCAGTTCCAGCCGCAAAGCCCCGCGCCGGTGCCGTAGCCGGTGGCCGACTCGAAATCCTCATAGTGCTGGCCCAAGTAGTCCACAGCCCCGCCCCGGTGGTAGCGCTTGCCCTGCCACACGGCATGACTGGGGCGTGCCCCGCCGTGAGCCGTCACCTCGACAAAAGAGGCCCCCATCTCGTCCATCCGGGCCTCCTGAAGCTTCGCGCCGGTCTGGTTCACGCCGGTGAGCACGGCCCGGCGGCAGGCCACCTCCAGCGTGTCCCTGTGGCCGCTGGGGTAGGTGACGTAGGGCATGGAGTCGGCAAGGCCGTCCACAGCACGCTTGACGGCGGTCTTGTAGTCGAACGCGCCGCTGCTCACTTGGAGCCATGCCCTGTCCAGTGCCTGCTCAAAAGCCCCGGAGACGGTGTTTGCCGTGGTGGCGGTAAGGTTGGAGAAGCTGCCTGCCGTCTGCCGATAGCCCGCGTTGAGCAGATTCTGCAAGGGCGCTGACTCCTCGAAGGGCGTCGGCTCCTTGCCGTAGTGGAAGTAGATCGCATCCTCGGCTTCCAGTGCAGCGATCGCGGCCTCCTGCATCAGACGGCGTATCTCGGCCTCGCTCTTGCCGGTATACCGGGCCAACAGCTTCACCACATCCTTGCGGACGGCCTCGGTCTGCTGGTAGCGCCAGAGCTGCCAGTTCACCGTCGGTGTCAGGGTGTCCATCTTGCCGATGCGCCGGGCCACGTCCCGCAGGATGTCGTCCTCGGCCTGCTGCCAGAGCAGGATGAGCCGGTCGGGGGCGTGGTCGAGGTAGTCCGGGGCCAGCATCAGGCACCCCCGCCGAAGGTCAGCTCAGGCTGGCGGTTCTCGGCGGCGGCTTCCTGCGCCAGTCTGCGGGCATCCTCTTCGGAGATGCCGTACCGGGCCGAGAGATACTTGTAGCGGGGCAGCAAGCCGCTGAGGGCATCATCTCTCATCTGGGTCATACGGGTCTCGGCATCGGTGATATAGCTGTCGTCCCAGTTCACCGAGATGGGAGTGTCGGGGACGACTGTAGCCTTCTGCAAGTCTTTTGCAGCCCAGAGGATGGCCCGGATGATGGAGATCAGAGCGCCCTCGATGGGTATCTGGTTCTTGTTGGCGCTGGCTACGAGATCCTGTCGGCTTCCGTTGTACTCGGTGGCCGTGGTGACTTTGCCATTCTCGAAATCGTACCGGTGACAGCCCAGCCCGCACTTGAAGGAGAACAGGTTCAGCATATCCTGCACGGACCGGTGATTCTGCTCCACGCGGAGGTCGGGGTTGTACTCGTGGTACTCGCTGTGCTGGTCGAGGCTGCTTTCCTTGCCGGGCAGATGCACAAACTGGCTCACGACATCGTCGTCCGGCGGGATGGAGTGCTCCACTCCCTTATCGTCCACCACCTTGCGGCAGATGTCGGAACTGTAGAATATTTTCTTGTGGCCGAGGCGGATGTCCTCGCGGTAGTTGTCAAAGGCAAGGTCCACGCCCTGCGCCTCTTCCAGCGCCTCTGCAAAGACGCTCATGCCCAGCCCGCTGCCGCCGTCGAGGTTCTTGACAGCACCCGGGCTGAACAGCGCAAACCAGGGCGGGGAGCCCTCTACCGTGACGCTTTCCACCGTGCCTTCCGGGGGCTTCTCGACCGGAGAAAACACCGGCGTGCCGGACGTGGAGTCGGTGACGCGGAACCATTCGTTGCGGATGGTGCGCTTCTTTTTGTTTCCGGTGTGAGTCTGCAAGTAAATGGCAGGCTTGCCGTCCATCAGACACTCGGAGACAAAGGCCGCTTCGGTCACGATGCCCCGCTCCAACCGCAGGGGGAGAATGCAGGGGGCCGGGTCGTAGTCCAGCCGGAGCCGGACGTCCGGGCTGGGGACTGCCTTGCCGTTTACGACGGTCATATTCTCGACGCTCAAAACAAAAGCGCCTGTGCCGGACCAGAATGCTTTCTCGACCAGCGCGTTGGCGTTCGTCCAGAAATTCAGGTCGCGGAGCAGTCCGCCCACCTGCTGCTCATCGTCGCCCAGAAGATACCGGGCGGTGACTGCGTCCGCGATTTGAAACGTGGTGCGGTCGTTCAGCAGCAGATTTGCCCAGTCCTCACAGACCCGCTTGGGCATCCGCAGGGAGGCGATGGTGCGCTTTTTGGTACCGTCGGCATACTTGGCGGCGCGGGTATGAACGCCGGGTACGTTGCCTTTCCACCATTGCCGCCATATCTCGATCTGGCTGTAGTAATCGGCATCCAGCTGCCACCCGCGCGTCTTATGCAGATGATCCAGAAAATCGGTGATGTTCATGTGTTCGTCAACCTCTTGAAATCGCGCTCGATGGTGTACTCATAGGCGTCCAGTGTGTCGATGTCGGTGCTGCCGTCGTCGAGGCGCTCATCTACGCCGGGATGTTTGCCGCTGTAAAGGGCCGTAGCGAGGGCATCCCGCAGGGTGGCAGCTTCCGGCATGAGCCAGAAGCGTCCGCCGCCCATCAGGATGCAGGTGAGCCGGATGCGGTCGGTGATTTTTATCTTAGCGCTGTTCTCCACCCGGTCAGCAAGCCAGCTCAGCTTGCAGCGGCGCAGGCGGGCGCGGATATGGTTTATCAGGGTCTGCTCGGCGCTGTCGCAGAAGATGTACTGGATCTCGCCCCAGCGGGCAAAGACCGCGATACAGAACTCGATGAGCTTGTCGGCCAGAAAGTCGGCATCCTGCGCCACCGGGTCGATGCGCTGGGACGCCAGCCCCACAACGCCGGACCAGCCCGGCAGAATGGCGGTCGCCACGAAGGCGTGCTTCGAGCCGTTGCCGCCGAAGTCCACGCCAATACGGATCCGCCACGGGTGCAGCTGTTTCTCGGCGGGCCAGAAAAAACGCCCATCCCCGGCGGCGAGGCTGTCGGCCAACAGGCGGTAGATAACGCCGTTGGCTGCCATCCACTGCCCGAGGATGAAGCGGTTATAGTAGACGGTGCCGGTATACTCTTTTTTCAGGTCGGCCACGAACTGGGCCGGAAGAGTCGGATTGTCGTCGATGGTGTACGCCTGGCAGTAGATGTCCGCGTCGCTGTCGAGGAATTTCTTGAACCAGTGGGAGGGGCTTTCCGGATTGCAGGTTCCGTCGAAGTGGCTGTGGGGGCAGGACAGGCGGCTCTTGAGCATCTGGAACACGCCCTCGTCCCAGGTGGTGATCTCGTCGCCATAGGCGTACTCGAAGGCTGCGCCCTGGATGCGGGCAATGTGCTTTTTGTTGTCGGCGCCGAGGACATAGACCTTGTGACCGAAGAGCTGCACGATGTTGCCGGAGGCCGAGGTGCGGACGACGCCCACCAGCTCCGGCCCCCAGAGGCCGCGCATAGGCTCCAGCACGTTGCGTTCCAGCGTGCCGAGGGTGTTGCCCAGCATGACCAGCAGGCCCTCGCCACGGGCCGCACAGATGCGCTTCGGGATGGTGACGGCGCAGTCAAGATAGGTCTTGCCGGAGCGGGTCGCCCCGGTCTTGACATTCCAACGGTGATTGCAGTTGCGCAGATATTCCTGCTGAAATTCAGTCAATGGCACTGTCCACGCCTCCCAGAAGTTCCTTCGCCTTTGCCAGTGCATCGGCGGCGGGGTCTTTCTCGGAAGTGTCTTTGTACATCCCGAGGTGCTTGCCCAGCAGGTCGAGCGCCCGAAGCTTGTCGGCCAGCTTCACCTCCTGCTCAAGACCGTCCTCCCCGAAGGTCTTGACCTTGACCGACTGCACAGCGGCCAGATCATCCGGGGCAGCATCGCTTTTCAGGGAGGCCGTCCGTGCATCGATGAGGTCGCCCGCATTGACGAAGGCCACCTTCGCCAGCTCTCGCACCACCCGGTCGGCAGACACGCCGGTGCGGCGGCTCTGCTCAGCCTGAAGCTGGGCGATGAGCTTCTGAACTCCAACATTCTCCAACAATCGCGGCCCCACGGTCTTGGCACTTGCTGGGGAGTATCCGGCGCGGATGGCCGCCTGGGTCGCGTTCAGGTCTATCATGTATTCCTCGCAGAAACGCTCCTGCTTGTCGGTCATCCTCACCACCTCTCCTGTGTGTAAAAATGGAGCAGCCGGGAGGGTGCGGCCCTCCGTCCGTCTGGTCACGCCAGCGCTCTTGCGGCTGAGCTACGGCTGCATAAAAAATCCCCGCACATTTCTGTGCAGGGAAGAAAAGCTTTGAAGCAGCCTCAGAAAGCTCAAGAAGGAGAAAAAATGCCTGTCAAGCAGCAAAAAGTCCAAAGGAGCAATTCATCATGATGAAGGAAAAGTTTCGGAGGCTGCGTATGCAAAACCCGCAGGATGATAAATTTGTCCTGCGGGTTTTGACAATAATATTGTAGCATGAAATTTTGGCTTTTTAATGCAAGGGTTTGAAATTTTTTATATTGCTAGACAGCGAAATTTTACCGACCGCGCATTGATTGAGAGAAAATTCGCTATGAAGAGTGTTGTTGAGAACTTTGATATGCAAATTTGATGGAACATTTTGAAGCGCACACGGTGCATAAAGTGTGTTGTATAAATCGTCTATTTGCCTGTTTAACTCGGCATCCATGACAAAACCTCCTAATTGGATTATATGCTCAAGATTGAAAACGGTTGATGACAGCCTTCCCATTTTGAGATTCAATGATTTTGACAGAATCAGAATTAGAAAGAGATAAAAGATATGCATGATGGACACTCAAAATTTTATCTTGCAAGCAATCGTCTGACTCCATTTCTTCGATTTTTAAGCCAATGCTACGGCAAAAATCAATATTAAAGTGTCGGTCATGGGTTTTAGAATGATCATGCTCATTTAGCTGCTGGGCGATGTTATTGACGATAGCTGCTTCAGCAGGAATGTTGCTGTCATACATACAGCTACCAAGCCAAACTTTTATTAAATCACTTGAAAGATTAATGGCATCCAACGCGGTCTTTAAGAATGCGGCAGGATATTGCTGCAATTTTATTGCCCAATATTGGGCATTTTCAGGGTGCAAGGCTAAATCTGCTTTGGCTTCTTCGAATTCAGCCTTAATATTATATGCAGGAATTCCATTAAATTGGGGATCTATTGGACCAAGGCTAGATTGCTTTCCCATAATAATAATTTTAGCAGCGCAGGCAAGCATCGTGCCGGCAGACATGGAAATTTGAGGAACGATGGCACGAATATCATTATAAAATTTGCTACGAAGATAATTGACAATAGCTTCTGCCGCAACAGGAGAGCCTCCGGGAGTGTGTAGAATCAAATCTAACCCTTTTGAACAGTCCATTCCCTTTAATGCGTTCATAAAGCCTGTCATGTCTGAATCGTTTATATCAGTGCCGACAGCTTGACGGGTTAAAAAAGCGGAATAATATGCAATAGTATTTCGACCAGTGTAGTCGGAAAGAGATTTTAAGTATTGGCGACGAACAATATCGACTGGAGAAGGGGTATCGCCTAATTCTCGCAAAATGTCATCCCATCCGGCCATAATCAACATCCTTTCAACATATAATTCCGAGTCAATAATACCATCAGATTGAAGATACTGCAATACTTGAAATGAAATTGTTTTATAATAAACCAAAATGATGAGCGGTCAACCGTATAAAATCTCCATGCCATTGGACGACAATTCGTTCACTATAGCCTAATTTTGTGGCAGCGCCCGATACCGTATACGATTTTTCCCAGAATACCATCCGAATCATTTGCATCTGTTCTTTACTATTTTTCAGTGTGCGCGTGTCTGCGATAGCATGTTGTACAGCATCCATTTCACGGAGATTGATAGCCGGAAGTTCTCGAAGGGCAGCGTTAGAAGTGGGGTCGGAATGATTTCCATTGACATGAGATGCGATGCTTAGACAGGGGGAAAGGCTTACTTCATGTAATTCTTTTTGCTTTGCACAGAGAAGCGGGTAGCGCCGAATCATTCCTTTGACGTATCCCCACCAATCATAACGGGGTTGACTCATTTATTTCACCTTTCTTCAAATTTAGTTTAAGACTATGTAGTTCAGTTATCTTTTGGAAAGTCTCCTTTCTTTTTCAACGGTCGCCTCCGCCCAGCATTCTTGAGAAAATCGTTCCCGCTCGGCTCGGTACGGTCAACACGGAGATTCCGTCCGCTGCTGATGGGGTGAAGCCTGCGGTACTCTTCCACGGACCTGCACCCCTGCGCCTCGGTCTCTTCCAGTGCTTTACGGACATACACCCAGCTGTAGGCACCGAGGTCGGCACACCTGCTGATGATGGCCAGCACCAGCTCTTCTCCCAGCCGGTCAGCATATCCGGTCAGTTGGGCTTTCCCTTGGGTGCTCAGCTTGCAGATACGCTGCTCGAACTCCATGACTACGGGGGATGTCGTCTTCGTCGGAGTCGGCTCGGGCGTCGCGCACGCAGACGACGACTGTCTTGTTTTCTTTGTTATCTTTGTTAAGTCTTGGTTAGGAGTTGGTTGATTGCTGGTTGATTGCTTGGTTGAGCCAATAATTTCAGTGTAATTATTTATCGTGATAACGCTGTATCTTGGCCCTGCTTTGCTGGTTATACAGTTGGTTGACTGCAAATGCATAAGTGCCGTCCGAACGGATTGTTCAGACATTCTGAGCTGTTTTGCCAGCTTTGCGCGGCTCGTGACCAGCTCACCAGGGTGGATGGTGATGCCCTGCCACTGCTTTTCCTGCCAGTTTGAGGTGAGCAGCAGGTGGATGAACAGCCGGGCAGTGTTGGGCTCCGAATACCATTCCCAGTCGGTCAGGCCGCGCGGGATGGCAACGAAGCCGCGAGAAGGGTCAATGCCCACGGTCTGACCTCCTTTCGAATGGAATGCCCGTATCGCCAGATAGCACAGCGGCAGCGGTTAGAAGGGGAGGTCGTCACTGTCATCAATGATGGAAAAGCCATCAGAATCGTGTGCTTCTGCGTCGGGGACAGCGACCGGCTGACCATCGGGTAATTTGCGTTCGGCGCGATAGCTCTGGCTGGCAAAACTGGTCTGTTGGGCCTGCGGAGCGCTCTGTGCGGCCTTTGCTTCCTGAACATGATTTGCTGTCTGCTGGTCAAAATCCTTCACGACAGCCCGCTCTGCGGCCTTACTGCCGCAGAAGCTCACGTTACTGGCGACGACCTCAACTTTGGTGCGGTTGTTTCCGTTCTTGTCCTGGTACTGACGGGTCTGCAAGCTGCCTTCGACTGCGATCATGCCGCCCTTCTGGAAATACTTACAGACGAACTCAGCGGTCTGCCGCCACGCGGTGACGTCGATAAAATCGGCCTTGCGCTCTTCGCCCTGCCGGGCAAAGCTGCGGTCAACCGCGATGCGGAAGCTGCACACGCTGGTGCCGGACTGAGTGGTCTTAAGCTCTGGGTCGTAGACCAGACGGCCCATCAGCGCAACAACATTAAGCATGGGCCGCACCCTCTTCCTCGGCGTCGCCAGCGCCTACCTCGTAGTCGATGTTGGCGCCCATCAGGACCTCCGGACACTCGGCGCGGGCAAAGTAAGCGGCGGCGCGGTACTTGAGCATCATTTCGGTCATCTTGGGCCAGTAGCTGCCATTCTTGTCCCACCACCCGGCATCCTTTGCCATCTTGACCGTGACTTTCGGGCCTTCGACCTTTTCGCCGGTGAGCTTGTCCACGCCGATCAGGCGGCAGCCCCAGTTGTCGGTGCCTTCTTCGCCCTCCATGCGGTAGCGGGTGCGGCCTGCAAACTGGCCGCTGTTGTCGATGAGGGCTTAGTGGCTTATACTTGCCGCCGATCAAAGAAAGGGTTGCCTCCACGGGGCAGTTAAACTGATTTGTTTGACATTTCATAGAATGGTTCTCCTTTCCCGCATGGTGCTATCTTTTTGGGAAGTATCTTCCAAAAAAGTGCATTCTTGCGGTTTGGTTTTCTGGTGCTAAAATTAAGTCAATGGTTGATTTGATAGGTTCATAATAAAAATACAGAAAGGATCTTGTACTATGGATTTTATTACGATTACAAAGCAGCGTATGTCTGTACGCAGCTATAAGGAAACAAAGGTGGAACCGGAGAAGCTGAAAAAGATTCTGGAAGCTGCTCATGTGGCCCCCACCGCTGCCAACCTCCAGCCGGTTCACCTGATTGCTGTTCAGAGCGAGGAAGGTCTTGCAAAGATCGGCAAGGCGGCCGACATATACGGTGCGCCCCTGGCCATTATCGTCTGCGCCGATCACGATAAGGCGTGGGTGCGGCCTTTTGACCAGAAGCAGACCGGCGACATTGATGCCTCTATCCTGACCGACCACATGATGCTCCAGGCCACGGAGCTGGGCCTTGGAACGGTATGGGTATGCTACTTCGATCCCGATGTTCTGCGTCAGGAATTTGACCTCCCGGCCAACCTGGAACCGGTCAACATCCTGGTTGTCGGCTACTCCAGTGAGAAGCCCGCTGACACCAACCGCTTTGATAAAAAGCGCATTCCAATGAGCCAGTTGGTTTCCTACGAAACTCTGTAATGGAATACCCGGCACAGCCCCTGCGAACGTACAGGGGCTGTGTTTTTTATCTTTCTGAAATATGGGCGTAGGTTTCTTCCAGAATCCACCGGATATGTTCATCCTGCAAGGAATAGATCACGTTTTTCCCAGCCTTGCGTGATTGCACTAACCGGACAATCCGAAGCGCACGAAGCTGGTGGGATATGGCCGATTCTGTGACCTCCATCTTTTGTGCCAATTCGCTGACGCAAGAATCTTTCTGCATCAGATACCAAAGTATCTGCATCCGTGTGTAATCGCCCATCGCTTTGTGAAGCTCGGTTAATTGTTCCAATTCGCCGGGGCTTGGAACGGAAAAGGTTGTTTTCTCTGTTTCGTTCATGTATTTTTCTCCAATCTATAATGAAGCTGTTTGACAGACAAGAATTATGTCAGTATCATAGTCACAGGAAGGAGCTGATTTTTATGCCGCATTACAATCTACCCCACAACCACGGACAGAATATTGAAAAAGTCTTAAATAAGATGCCCTCTGCGGAAGGATTTAAGGATATATCGTTTTTATTTCAGCAGCTTGGCGATCCGACCCGGCTGCGGATTCTGTGGCTACTGTGCCATTGTGAAGAATGTGTATGCAATCTCGCGGCGGCTGTGGATATGAGCGCCCCTGCTGTGTCACATCATCTGCGGATATTAAAAAAGAGTGGGATCATTTCAAGTCGCAGGGACGGAAAAGAAGTCTATTATTCGCTGTCGGACACGCCGCAGGCAAAGCTCCTGCATCATGCCATAGATGCGTTGTTTGAATTATCATGCCCGACTGAACAATAAGGAAATGCGCCGCAGCGTGTAAAAGTTGCGGCGCATTTCTATTGCGCTTAATCCTGATTTGTGCTGCCCGCTGGCATATCCGGCAGCTTGACCCGCATGGCGCGGATGGCATTGAGAATTGCAATAATGGAAACGCCTACATCCGCGAACACCGCCGCCCACATATTCGCATAACCCAACGCGCCTAAAATCAGAACCAGGAATTTCACGCCCAGAGCAAACACAATGTTCTGATTTGCGATGCGAATCGTCTTACGGGCGATCTTCATAACAGCGGCAATTTTGGACGGTTCATCCGTCATAAGAACAACATCAGCAGCTTCAATGGCCGCATCGGAACCCAAGCCGCCCATAGCAATACCGACATCGGCCCGCGCCAGTACGGGAGCGTCATTGATACCATCCCCAACAAAGGCCAACATACCTTTTTCGCTTTTCTGCTTCAGCAGGCTTTCCACGCGGTCAACCTTATCAGCGGGCAGCAGTTCAGTATAAACCTGATCCAGATGAAGCTGCCCTGCGACTTTCTTTCCAACGGCATCTGCATCGCCGGTCAGCATGACCGTTTTGCGGATACCGGCAGATTTCAGTAGCTTGATTGCGGCTGGAGCATCGGCCTTGATCTCGTCCTCAATGATGATACATCCAGCGTATTTCCCGTCACAGGCCAGATAGACCACGGTGCCGACAGCTGAGGATGGCGTGTACTTAATATGCGCTCTCTCCATCAGCTTGGTGTTTCCTGCCAGAATCGTTTTCCCATCAATCACGGCCTGTACGCCGTGACCGGCAATTTCCTGGACATCGGAAACTCGGCTGTTGTCGATTTTCTGTCCATAGGCGTTTTTAATAGAAAGAGAAATCGGGTGGTTGGAGTAGTCCTCAGCGTATGCGGCCAGCTCCAAAAGCTGCGCTTCCTTCATGCCGACAGGGTGGATCTCGCTGACCGCAAAGGAGCCTTTTGTCAGTGTGCCGGTCTTATCAAAGACCACGACCTCGGTATTTGCCAGGGCCTCCAGATAGTTGCTGCCCTTTACCAGAACGCCGATCTTGGACGCGCCGCCGATGCCTCCGAAGAAACTAAGCGGAATGGAGATGACCAGCGCACAGGGGCAGGAAATCACCAGGAAGGTCAAGGCCCGGTAAATCCAGGTGCTGAATGGCTGCTGGGTAATCAGCGGCGGCAGGATTGCCAGCGCCAGAGCAGCAAATACCACTACCGGGGTATAATACCTGGCAAAGCGCGTGATGAAATTCTCAATACGGCCCTTCTTATCGCTTGCGTTTTCTACAAGGTCAAGGATTTTGGCTACGGTGGATTCCCCAAATTCCTTTGTGGTCTGGATGTTCAGGATACCGGTCTGGTTGATACAACCGCTGATGACCTCCATTCCCGGCTCCACCTCGCGGGGCATGGATTCTCCGGTCAGGGCCGAAGTGTCCAAGGTGGAAAAGCCTTTGAGAATCGTACCGTCCAGCGGGATGCGCTCTCCCGGTTTCACAACAATGGTTTCTCCGATCTGAACCTCATCCGGGTCAACCTGAACCAGCTTTCCGTCCCTTTCGATGTTGGCATAGTCCGGGCGAATATCCATCAGGCTTGCGATAGATTTTCTGGACTTGGACACCGCATAGGACTGGAACCATTCGCCCACCTGATAAAACAGCATAACGGCAACGCCCTCGGAATGTTCGCCCAAAATGAGTGCGCCGATGGTGGCAATCGTCATCAGGAAATTTTCGTCAAACACCTGTCCATGCAGGATGTTCGTGATTGCCTTCCAGACAATATCCCAGCCGACAACCACATAGCAGACGAGAAAGACCGCCATCTCCGCCAATTCAGGGAGATGGAGCAAGCTGCCTGCAAGAAACAGCACCGCCGCCACGATAATGCGTGTGAGCAAGTGCCTTTGTTTTCGTGTCATAGTGTATTCTCCTTTCGTTGCAGCATAAAGCGTGTCACGCTTTTTCTGTCTATTGATGAAAAACACCGGCTACCTTGTGGCAGCCGGTGTCCAGCTTTTCATTACGCCTTAACAGTCACATCCGGCTCGATCTGCTTAATCAGCGTCTTTGCTTCGGCCAGAACAGCGTCAAACTGATCGTCCGGCGCTTCCAGAACCATCTTCTGACCCAGGAAGTTGACGGATACGCTGGTCACACCATCAATCTTCTTCACGGCGTTCTGGATTTTGTCAGCACAATGGCCGCAGTCCAGGTCAAGCAGTTTAATGGTCTTTTTCATTGAGAAAGCCCCCTTTCATTTTGGTATTTGGTTGGCTTGATATGGCTGAACAATTAAAAGATTGTTTAATCGTTCATGCTGCCAGTATATTCACGAAAACCCTCAAAGTCAATGGATTTGGGAGCGGTTCTGCCCTTTGGATTGGAAAACCTGCCGATTGGATTTCCAGCAAAAAACCTCATTTCTCTTTGGATAAAAAAAGCTCCACTTTGGAGCAGACAAAGGAGAAGCAGGATAAGTATAATGAAAAACGGTCAAAGACCTTGTGCGTAAACTTTATGTTCGGGGCTTTAGCATCTTTCCCCCAAGATGCCAAACGCCCCTTTTCATAACGGTATTTAGTTCCCTACGGGGGAGGGGTACTCGCACAAATCTTTATAAGAAAGAAGGGATGATTTTGCAAAAGGAGCAATTTGACATTACGGGTATGACTTGCTCGGCCTGCTCTACCAGAGTGGAAAAGAGCGTGGCAAAGCTACCTGGCATCAAAGAAGTGTCCGTCAACCTGTTAAAAAACAGCATGGTTGCTTCTTATGATGAATCCGTTTTGGATACGGCGGGAATCGTCCAGGCCGTTGAAAAGGCCGGTTATGGCGCGATTCCCAAAGCCTCCGCACAAAACAAGAGCCGCACGACCACACCGGCAGCAAAACCGGAGGTCAGTACGGCGCAGGTAGAATACAAGCAGATGAAACAGCGGCTGCTGCTTTCTGCCCTTTTTACGATCCCACTGTTTTATATTTCTATGGGTCACATGATGGGGTGGCCGCTCCCCAGCTCCTTGCTGGGGATGGAAAATGCAATCAGCTTTGCATTTACCCAATTCCTGCTGCTGATCCCGGTGGTGTTCATCAACTTCAAATATTACCGGATGGGCTTCAAGACCCTGTTCCACGGCTCGCCTAATATGGATTCGCTGATTGCGATAGGCTCCAGCGCCGCAATCGTTTATGGCATTTACACCATTTACAAAATCGGCATCGGATTCGGTCATGGGGATATGGCTACGGTTCACAGCTTTATGATGGATTTGTATTTTGAATCCGCAGGCATGATTCTGACCCTTATCACCTTGGGCAAAACCCTGGAGGCCCGCGCAAAGGGTAAGACTTCGGATGCAATTACAAAGCTGATGAATCTGGCTCCCAAAACAGCTACCGTGGAGCGGGATGGAAAAGAGCTTCAGGTGCCTGTGGAAGAAGTGCAGTTGGGCGAAACCCTGATTGTCAAGGCCGGTGAGTCTGTGCCGGTGGATGGTATTGTCATCGAGGGCTTTTCCTCCGTTGATGAATCTGCCCTGACCGGCGAGAGCATCCCCGTGGAGAAGCATATCGGGGACAAAGTGATCGGCGCGACCACAAGTAAGTCCGGCTATTTCAAGATGCAGGCCACCAAGGTGGGCGATGATACCACGCTGGCACAGATCGTCCGGCTGGTGGATGAAGCGACCAGCTCCAAGGCCCCTATTGCGAAACTGGCTGATAAGGTCAGCGGCGTGTTTGTTCCGGTGGTTATCAGCATCGCGCTGATTGCAGTCATTGTCTGGCTGCTGTTGGGATATGGCTTTGAATTTGCCCTATCTATCGGCATTTCTGTCCTGGTCATTTCCTGTCCCTGTGCGCTGGGCCTTGCAACGCCTACGGCCATTATGGTCGGAACCGGCAAGGGCGCAAGCAACGGTATCCTGATTAAATCGGCGGAGGCCCTGGAAACGGCCCATAACATTGATACGGTTGTGCTGGATAAAACCGGCACGATTACCCAGGGTACGCCCGTGGTGACAAATATGCTCTGCAAAGAGGGTGTTCCACAAAAGGAGATGCTGCAAATCGCTGCTTCGCTGGAAAAGCTGTCCGAGCATCCGCTGGCGGACGCGATTGTGGCAGAGGCCGAAAAAGCACAACTTTCCTTCCTCCCGGTGGATGATTTCAAGCAGATTCCCGGTCAGGGCCTTGTGGGTCAGATCGGAAACGAAACGTGCCTTGCCGGAAACCGCCGACTGATGGCGGCAAATGGCATCAATGGCGGCGCACTCCTTCAGTTGGGCGAGGAAATGGCCGTTGACGGGAAAACACCTCTGTTCTTTGCCCGTGGCGGTCAGCTTATTGGTGTCATTGCCGTGGCGGATGTAGTTAAGCCCACCAGCAAGCAGGCCATAGCGGAATTGACCGGCATGGGCATTGAGGTGGTCATGCTGACCGGCGACAATACAAAGACCGCAGAAGCGATTCGGCGTCAGGTCGGCGTGGATCGTGTCGTGGCAGAGGTATTCCCCCAGGATAAGGAGAAGGAAATCCGCCGTTTGCAGAGCGTCGGTAAGAAGGTGGCGATGGTCGGTGACGGTATCAACGATGCTCCGGCCCTTGCCAGAGCGGATGTTGGTATCGCTATCGGGGCCGGAACGGATGTGGCGATTGAGTCAGCGGACATTGTTTTGATGAAAAGCGATCTGCTGGATGTGTCCACGGCAATCCAGCTTAGTAAGGCGGTTATCCGCAACATCAAGCAAAATCTGTTCTGGGCGTTTATCTACAACATCATCGGTATTCCGGTGGCGGCAGGCGTATTCTATCTTCCCTTTGCATGGAAGCTGAACCCCATGATCGGCGCTTTTGCTATGAGTTTCAGTTCGGTATTCGTGGTGTCCAATGCCCTGCGTCTGCGGTGGTTCAAGGCGAAGCATCAGGCCAATACAGAACGGGATTCAGTCCCTATGCATGAACAAACAACGATTAAACAAGAACGAAAAGGAGCAATTCACATGGAAAAAGTATTGAACATCGAAGGAATGGTTTGCGGAATGTGTGTAAAACACGTTGATAAGGCGCTGCGGGACATCCAGGGCATCAAGGATGTGGATGTTTCCCTGGAGAGTAAGTCGGCCCAGGTGCAGCTTGACCAGGATGTGCCGGATGCTGTGCTGAAAGCTGCTATCGAGGACGCTGGCTATCAGCTCGTTAGTATCCAGTAACGGGCCGTTTATGAAGGCCAAGAAAGGCGATATTGTTCACAAGCTAAAAATCGCCAGAGGACAGTTAGACGGTATCCTGCAAATGGTTGAGGAAAATCGCTATTGCGTGGATATTTCCAATCAGCTTCTTGCTACGCAGGCGTTATTAAAAAGCGCCAATCAGCAGATTTTGCAAGCCCATATACGAAGCTGCGTCCGGGATGCCCTGCAAACGGACGCTGTAAATCCAAAACTGGAAGAAGCCCTGAAATTACTGGAAAAAATGATACAGTAACAACGGGAGCGGGAAGGGCCTTATGTCCTTTCCGCTCCTAAATTCGTTTCAGATTGGATTGTAAATCCTGCGGTTGGGAGCGTACAAAGAAGCCCGGTTTTTATATACTTTAAGTGGTTAGTTAGATATGGTTAATCCAGTGAGGCGCGTCACTGGCGCGTTTTACTGGATACCTTGTAATTAAAATAGACCAGGAGGAATAGAGTGATGAAACAGGCACTTGACACAAGAACAAAGCTCTTAACAAAAAATCCCTGGCCGCTGATGATTGAACTTAGCATCCCTGCGGTTCTTGGCATGGTGGTCGTTGGGCTTTATAACATGATGGATTCCATCTTTGTCGGCCAGATGGTTGGTGACGTGCAGATGGGAGCCATATCGGTATCCTATCCTTTAACCCTTATCAATGCCGGTTCAGCGGCAATGCTGGGCGTGGGTTCTGCATCGGTACTGTCCCGCGCTATCGGTAAGAAGGACGAGAACACAATTAAGAAGATCATGGGCAACTTGGTTGCGATGGTTCTTCTGTTGTCCGTCATCTACACTGTTGTGGGTATGGTTTTCACCCGCCAGCTTCTGTCCCTGACCGGAGCCAGCGATAACATTCTGAATTACGCTGAGAAATATCTGCGGATCGTATTCGCCGGTTCTCTGTTCGTAAACTTCTTCCAGAGCGCCAACATGGTCATCCGTGGAGAAGGCCAGCTCAAAAGGGCAATGACCATTATTGCCAGCGGCGCTATTTTGAACATTATCCTTGACCCCATTTTTATCAGCATCCTCAACCCCTACGGCATGGGCATTGAAGCGGCTGCTTATGCAACGATTTTCTCCCAGTTTGTCCAGGCTGCGATTACCCTGTGGTATTTCAAGAAGAAAAGCCCCCATGTGAAGATCGGGCGTATCCGCATTGATGGTGAGCTGCTTCCCCAGGTTCTTTCTGTCGGCATCTCTGCTCTGTTAATGCAGATTCTGACCCTGGTGCAGCAGACAGTGATTTATCGTGTGGCATCGAACTATGGCGGTGAAACCTCCCAGCTCCTTTTAGCGGCGGCGCTCCGGTTCTGGAATTTCTCCTTTGTACCTCTATGGGGTATCAGCCAGGGATTCCAGCCTGCCGCTGGTACAAACTACGGTGCGAAAGACTATGACCGGGTAAAGACGCTGACCAGAGTTTTCATTATCGCCGCAACGCTGCTGTCGCTGGTGTTCTATATCCCCGCCGAGCTGTTCCCAGAAAAGATTTTGTCCATGTTCCTGACAACGCCGGGTATCGCCGCATCAGGTGCGACAAACTTCCGTATCATGTTCAGCACCTATATCCTGCAAGGCAGCTTTATGATCGCCGTGACCCTGTTTCAGTCTTTGGGTAAAGCGAAAAAGGCCACATGGCTTGTGCTGTTCCGTCAGATTATTCTCTTTATCCCGCTTTGTGTGGTTCTGCCAATGATCGGCGGCATGGGTATTCGCGGCGTGTGGCTGGCGATTGCGCTGACCGATGCGATTCTGGTGGCTATTATCGCGTTCATGGTGGCTTATGAGTTCCGCAAACTGCCTGCGACTTCTTCCGTGAATCGGTAAGGAGGATTGCTTATGACGCTTAAAAAGTTTTTTGGTTCAGCGGCCATTATTTCAATAATCGGCGTTGCACTTTGGATATGCAAAAAATTGAAAACTTGCCGTCAATGATCTGTGCGGAATAAAGACATTGCAGCAAATCACCCCAACATAAGGCCGGTGCTTTTCCATTTGGAGAGCATCGGCCTTTTCTCCGTTTGCACAGTTGTCAGGGATGTAATATAATCTAATTTGACTTCTGATTGGATTGCAAATCCTGCCGATTGGAGCGACATAAAATGAGGAAAGACTATATAATAAAAGATGCCAGGAGAATTCTGGCAGAACAAATACGAGATAACGGAAGGAATACTATGAACGAAAACCCTATTACCAACGCTACGGGGTTGTCTGCGGTTATTCCAAAAGATAATGACGGATACTGTACCGTCTATAAATTGGACTGTGCGGATGGCCTGGGCCTTATGACAGTCTATCAGGTCTACCCTGGGATTCAGCTTATTTACAATGATTTCGAGGCAACGAGCTGTTATTGGGACGGAAATATTGGCAAGAACGTCCTGGAGATCAATCATTGCCGGGAGGGACGGGAAGGGAGCGTATTGCAAAGCGGCTCCTGCCTGTATCTCGGAGAAGGCGATCTCTCCATTCATACAATGGATAACTGTGCGTCTGAAATGTCTTTCCCGTTGAAACATTACCGTGGGATCTCGGTGGTGCTTGACCTGGAACTGGTTTCTGAAAATCCGCCGGGAATCCTCACGGAAAGCGGTATTGATATTGCAGATTTCAAAAACAAATTCTGTGTCGATGGCTCATGTTTTGTCATGCGGGCAAAAGACGATATTGAACATATCTTTTCTGAACTTTATTCCGTACCGGATCGCTTTCAAAAGCCATACTTCATGCTGAAGGTGCAGGAGTTACTCTTGTTTTTGTGCATGGTGAATGTAAAGCAGGAAAAGCAGCGGGAGTTATATACTTCTCCCCAGGTGGAGATTGTGCGCCAAATTCATAAGCGGCTAATCTCTAATTTGCATGAGCGGCTGACGATTGAGGAGCTTTCCAAAGAATATCATATCAATACAGCCACGCTAAAAGATACATTCAAGGGGGTCTATGGTCAGCCCATTGGAACCTATATGAAAACGTATCGCATGAAACAGGCCGCTGCTCTGCTTCGCCAGACACAGGCAACCATCGCTGAAATTGCCAATCAGGTCGGATACGAAAATCAGAGTAAGTTTGCAACGGCTTTTCGGGATGTCTTTAAGATTGCACCGGCTGAATACCGGAAACAGAATAGTGGCGACTGATTGCCCAAGAAGAAATGCTTATACCTATTGCCATAGGTTAAAATAAAACCAGCAGAAACAAGTTCCCTCTTGTCCTGCTGGTTTATTCATAATCTTGCGGATCAGAGGCTTTGTAGTGCCGGCTGATAAACTGCTCTGCCATACAATCCAGCGTTTTTAAGATGATTTGTCGTTCTTCCTCGGTGCAGGCCAGGAATTTTCCCATAAAATGCTGTACCTGCTTTTCCTGTTCCGAAGCGCCAGGATAAAACAACTCATCAGCGGAAATGCCTAATCGCCTGATAAAGGATGCCAATACATCGAAAGACGGATTTTTCCGGCCCTTTTCAATGTCCTGGAGATGGCGAAGCCCTCTGCCGGTCTGATCCGCAAGCTCTTGTTGGGTCAGCCCACATTTTTCTCTTGCTTCTTTAATCCGCGGTCCCAGATGTAAAAATATATCCTCCGGCATGATTGCTCACCTCAACTACATTCTATCGCGCGTAGCAGAAATGATTGTGGGATTTCCCGGCTTTGAGATTTCCTTAGCTCTAAAAGCAGCCTTGCAGATTACTGCGGTTAATTTCTTTTTATATCTTGCGGTTCTGCCGATTATCGCTCTTACTTGTCGGAGGGCAGGCAGCTTTTTAGTCGGTGTAATCAGTGCTTTTGTCTATGGATATGGAGGGATGTTTGCCGCAGGAAATATGACATTAGCAAACATTTATCCGATTACCGCAAGTCTTGGAATGGTAGGCTACCGTAGCTATGATACCGCAGTCAACTGGAATATCGGAACCTGTTCTTGCAGTCTTGCGATTGCTGTCGTTATTTCTGCCATCTTGATTTTGTGCATGAAAGAGCGAGAAGCAACCCAAACAAAGAAAAAGGCCAAAAAGGTAGCTCCAAAGAAAGGCTGGTGATGATTTTATGAAGAAAATAGTTTTAGCATTGGCATTTGTCCTTTTGGGAAGTTTTATGCTTTCTGGCTGTTCAAAAGATGAAATTCTCGATCATTATAATAATATCGTTCAGTCGGCTGGAGCCATAGAGCTTACAGGAAAGTCATCTTTGGAAGGAACAAAAGAAAAAGGGATCGATGATTATACGGGAACTTATACGGCTGATTATGAGAATTTTTCAGATATAGAGTATTTGTTCGGAGGAACTTCCATAAAAAGAGAAGCCGGTAAGGAGCTGTCTATTGACTGCACTTTGGAGGTTACGGAAGGTACTGCAAAAGTATTTTGGATTTCTGGAGCTGATGAAGCAGTCACTTTGATTGAAACAACCGGAACTTATAGTGACACAATTACACTTCCTGATGGTGGAAATTATATCGGAATTGAATGCGAGAGTTTCACAGGAAGCATTGAATTAAATATTGAATAACATTCTGCCGGACGATGGCAAAAGAAAAAAAGCCGTCGTATGGCGGAAAACAATATTCCCTACAAGGTGCGGGCGGCACTGCTTCCGGTTCCGCTGAATACACCAATGCCTACCGGAGCAATGTCTCAATCCCTGTGGTACATTGCAGTTCGTTCCGGGGATGTCCACCGGGTGCAGCACTATCTTCGCACAGAAAGGGGTACCTAAGATGGAGCAGTTATCGGTACATCTGCTGTTAATGGCTGGCATCCTACTGCTGGTCGCAGGAGTGATTTTCGCCATTCTCCAAGGATGGCTCTATACCGGCCTTCTCTGGGCGGGTGCGTTTGGATGCCTGATGGCAGCTCTGAACTTTCGGGATTCCAAAAACGACGGCGGCTAAAGCACACGGCATCGTAGTGCACGGTCAATGCGGAAATACGAGCTACACCCGATTTTCCATATCGAGTGATATAGATTTGGCTTTGGGGGAGGATTGTCTATTGTATGCAAAAAATTGAAGTTGTTGTTCGCATCACGAAGGATCACTGCCCACCGCAAGAGCAGACGATTTTTGAATGGTTCGATTTGATGCGGAATCCCACAGACGCTCTGAGCCGTCCCGATCTGGAAATCAACTTGGAACACCACCGTGTTTTCAAACACGGAACGGAGGTGTACATGAGTCGTTATGAATACGGTGTTTTGAGTTTGATGGCACAGCATCCGGGCAACTGTTTACAAAGGAGCAGATCTTTGAAGCAGTCTGGCATAAGGACAGCGAAAGCTATTTGAGAGCCGTCACCAGCACGATCGGTCGAATCCGTCAGAAAATAGAGGATGACAAAGATCACCCCCGTTATATTAAAACGGTTTCCAACATTGGATATCAATTTGTCCCATCATCGGAATTGGTGCGATCGAATCGCAATCTGTAATAAAAGCCATACCGTAAGATCCTAGTAGGATTCTTCGGTATGGCTTTATCGTTTTCTACGCTGTACGAAATCGGCATCCTTGCATAGATGACCAAGAATATTCTAAAATAGAGATAACTTAATTCAGGAGGTCGAACCATGCGAACATTTGAAGAAGTATTGACCCAATTCCATAGCTTTTTAGAGTCTGCGACCTATTTGGACGTTGTTCCATGCCGCTGGGGATATGTAAGACTTTTTAATGAAGGCAATCCCAGCAATTTCAATGCAATTCTTTGCCGTACACCACAAGAACTATATACGGCATTGGCAAATGATTTGGAAACAGAGATTCAGGTCAGCTTGGGAATCGACTGAATTGGTATAAAATTGGTTTGCTTTTGGGTTCGTTTTGGTATAGTGACTTTGAAAAATATGCTATACTGTACCACAAGCAAAGCATTTTCAGGGATTTTCAATTTTACTGTAAAACTCCGTCAGATGCTTTGCCAGTGTGCGGGTCGAGTCCATTAAGGTTTCCTGCACTGCTTCTGGACAGGAAAGATAGATTCGATTGAACTCTTTTAATTCTATTTCCGTCTTGTCCATCCCCGGAGTAATCAGTGCGTCAAGTGAAATCGGCAGAACACGAGCAATCGCCAAAAGAATTTCGTAAGACGGATTCATGCTGCCTTTTTCAATGCTGGCAATATGCTTCGTTGAAACATGGCAGCGTTCAGCAAGCTGTTCTTGGGTCAAACCTGCCAGCTTGCGCTCCTTGCGAACCTTTTCTCCAAGTACTTTCAAGTCAGAATTCGGCATCATCGTTCACCTCAATAGTATTGTATCGTTCGGGTGAATGACGCGGTATAACCTTGTATTTCCTGTGAGCAGGAAGTATAGTGCCGATTTTTGCGTTTCCCGGTCGAGTTATAAAAAAACGGTAACTCGTCCGGGCGATTTCACGCGCTATCCAATCACAGTTGCCGTTTGTGGAGGTAACTGTGATTTTTTATTGGGGTAACGCATCAAAAAAAGCCTGTCTGCTACCGTAGACCAGACCGCCCCAAAACAGGCACAATCGTTCCATTCCGCCACCCACAATCGTGCTGATATGCTGTACTGCGCCAGCTTCCCTCAATGGGAGGCTGGCGTTTTCGCGCTTTCAAGGGCAAGGTGTCGTGGGCCACCACGATCCTTTTTGTCCGAATGCTCACATTCCGTAAAATAACTGGAGGATTATTGATAATGAAATCGACCTATTTGCTTCCGTGGTTCAAGATGACCACATGGTACTTCCGACTGTCTCGATTGCTGGAAGTTTCCAACGTCAAAAAGCGCACCAAAAATCATAGTGCTGATGCCGACCGTATTTTCATGTTGGTGAAAAATCATGTGCTGGCCGTATCCGGCATGGGAGATGAAGCTCCGCCCACTCCCGGCGGAAGAAACGGAGGGAGTGATGTATTATGATCCTGCTGCAACGGGTGAACGAATCCAAAACCTCCGAAAAGACCGTGAAGTGACACAAGAACAGCTTGCCATCGACCTGAACATCAGTGACCGCTACATGAGAAATCTGGAGAAGGGTGAGAAAGTTCCGTCTGTCGACCTCTTTGTGGAGCTGCGGGAGCGATTTGGCTCCTCGCTGGACTACATCGTCTTAGGTGTGTCTGCGTCCCAGCGGGAGCAGGAACTGCAAGATCAGCTGCAAATGCTCCGCAAAGAACTGAAAGAAATGCAGCGGCGGATTCTTGTTATGCTGGAAATTCTGGGCGAATCCGCTTGATTAAACGCTTTACTGTTGTAAACCGGAACGATTGGTTCCGGTGAAAATGGCAAAACCGGAACTACTGGTTCCTAACGAGAACTTCAGTTTTCAAGTACACTATGGTCACAGCAAGGGCAGCCCCCCTAACAGGGGACGACAAACCCGAAACTGTACCGTGTACCTTGAAAATTGAAGAAGCAGCTTTTCGGTACTTCCAGACAATGATACTTCCGTAATTCGCGGCCCGGTCAGAAAGCAGACGGGGTGGCTGAGATGCCAATGGAGCGGTGCAAATCCGCCGCCGAAAAGTTCCCACCTCCGGGGTGTCGAGGACAAATAGGAGAAAAACAGTATTTTTCAAACCACCAGTTGAGGATTTCTCGGCTGGTGGTTTTACATTTTCCATCAAAATACCGATATGGAGGAAATCTATATGAGTCGATTTCATAACAAAAGCGTAGATGAAGCCAATCTGACCACCCTCTGCCCGATTTGTCTGGATTCCTTTCAGGGGGCAAAGGGCGTTCGTGTCCGGCGCGCAGACCCTAAGCAGAAGATCAAGGATGTCTGCACCTACTGCCAGATTCGCTATGGTTTCGATTATTATGTACAGCCCGACAAGAACGCTGGGCAGTATATGAAGCGAGGCCATTTCGATGATGAATCTGAATGCGCTTAAAATCGACCCGGAGTTTCAGGGCAAGATTCCACCCCTGAACTTTGAAGAAGAACAACAGCTTGAGCAGAACATTCTCCATGAGGGACGGCTGCTGAATCCCATTATCATCTGGAATGGCTTTATTTTGGACGGACACACTCGCTACCGCATTCTGCGGAAGCATCCGTTCATTGCTTTCCAGATACAGGAAATTGAGCTGGATAAGTATTCAACGACGGAAGGTAAAACTTCTGAGAAGCTGTCGGACGAAGCTATGTTGAGTGCCCAATGGAAAAACATTGACTGGCATAAGGCGGAGCGGGAAGTCAACAGGCTACAAATCAGGATTGTCAAGGCAACTCAGCAAAAAGACTACAACGCAGTAAAACGACTTCAGTATCTTCTGACACATTCCTTTTACGCCAAAGCACTGGCTGTTAAGCGTATCGTTACCAACGATGGGCGCAAGACTCCCGGTGTGGATGGTGCTCTCTGGAACACCCCGGCGAAGAAAATGAAAGCGGTACTATCGCTGACAGATAAAGGGTATCGTGCGCGTCCTCTCCGTAGAGTGTATATCGAAAAGAAGGACAAGAAGAAAAAGCGTCCATTGGGCATTCCTACAATGTATGACCGCGCAATGCAGGCTCTTTATGCTTTGGCACTGGAGCCGGTGGCGGAAACAACAGCAGATGGGAAATCCTTTGGTTTCCGAAAAGGAAGATGCGCACAGGATGCCTGCGAATATCTGTTCAATGCACTGTCGCGCAAGCACATTTCTCCGAAGTGGGTTTTGGAGGGTGACATCAAAGGTTGTTTCGACCATATCAGCCATGATTGGCTTCTGGCGAATATCCCCATGGACAAGAACATTTTGAAGCAGCTCTTAAAGGCGGGATTTATCTATCAGCGCGAACTCTTTCCTACCGAGGAAGGAACTCCGCAAGGTGGTATTATCTCCCCCATTCTGGCGAATATGACGCTGGATGGTATCGAGAAGAAGCTGGTCAAACGCTTTCACACGAACGCGCTCGGTAAGGTCGATTCAAGATTTAAGAATGCCCACAAAGTAAACTTCGTCCGCTATGCAGACGATTTTGTGGTCACAGCGGCAACACCTGAACTGGCTCTTGAAGCAAAGGAGCTGATTCGAGAGTTTCTCGCTGAACGAGGATTGGAACTTTCTGATGAAAAGACCGTCGTCACCAACATTGACGATGGTTTCGACTTCCTCGGCTGGAACTTCAGAAAGTATAACGAAAAGCTGATTATCAAGCCTTCCCAAAAGGCGGTCAAGGCTATCGTTTCCAATATCTCTGACACGATTCTCCGCAGAGGAAAAGCGTGGCAACAAGATGTTCTGATTATGAAGTTGAATGAACAAATTCGAGGTTGGACTAATTACCACCAGTCCGTATGCGCAAGTGATGCGTTCACGCATCTGGACTATGTCCTATACGAACTGCTGTGGCGATGGGCTAAAAGACGGCACCCAAAGAAGAACAAGTGGTGGATTTCCACGAGATACTGGCATCGGGTCGGTAATCGGAACTGGGTGTTCTCTACGGAAAACAAGGAGCTGATACGGGTAGACAGCACAGCCATTGTGCGACATACCAAGATAAAAGCGACTGCAAATCCGTTCCTCGATGAGGCGTATTTCCAAAAAAGGAAATTCGATAAAGGAATGCACCGGCTGACTGGAAAATTCAAGACGATTTGGAAAAAACAGAACGGGCTGTGCTACCACTGCGGAATGCCGATGGATGTAACGGAAGAAAGAGAAATCTTCTATCTTGCACCAAAGGCAAAGACTGGCGGGGAAGATGTTCGCAATATGCGCTACGTTCATTGCGCCTGTCAGAGAATTTATGCTGAGAACCGCTTGAAGAAGTGATGAAATGCTTGAGCCGTATGACGGGAAACTGTCACGTACGGTTCTTAGGCGGGAAGGCGGTGGTAACACCGCTGACCCAGCCGATTACGCTCCGCTGGTGGAGCGTCTGCATGGGCAGGTCATCCACATCAGCCCCGCCAGCACCCAGTATATCAACCCTATGGACATCAACAGCAACTATTCGGAAGAGGATAACCCGCTGGCTTTGAAAGCCGACTTTGTACTGTCCCTGTGCGAACTGGTGGTGGGCGGCAAGGAGGGCTTGCAGCCAGTGGAAAAGACGGTCATTGACCGCTGCGTCCATGTGATCTATCGCAAGTATTTCGAGAATCCCACCCCGGAAAATATGCCGCTGTTGGAAGATCTGTACAACGCCCTGCTGACGCAAGACGAACCGGAAGCCCGCCATGTGGCGGCTGCGCTGGAAATCTACGTTAAGGGCAGTCTGAACATTTTTAACCACCACACCAACGTGGATATCAATAACCGCATCGTCTGCTTTGACATCAAGCAGCTGGGCAAGCAGCTCAAAAAGCTGGGTATGCTCATCGTGCAGGATGCCGTATGGGGGCGTGTGACCGCCAACCGCAGTGCCGGAAAATCCACCCGGTACTATGCAGACGAGTTCCATTTGCTCTTGAAGGAAGAGCAGACTGCCGCTTATTCTGTGGAGATTTGGAAGCGTTTCCGTAAGTGGGGCGGCATCCCGACAGCCCTAACGCAGAACGTCAAAGATCTGCTGGCAAGTCCCGAAGTATCGAATATTTTTGAGAACTCGGACTTTGTGTATATGCTCAATCAGGCCAACGGAGACCGACAGATTCTCGCAAAGCAGCTCAACATCTCGCCCCATCAGCTTTCCTATGTGACCCACTCCGGCGAAGGTGAAGGGCTGCTGTTTTTCGGCAACGTGATCCTGCCCTTTGTTGACCACTTCCCGAAAGACCTTGAACTCTACCGCATCCTTACGACCCGCCTTTCCGAAGTCGCGGAGGCGCAAAAGCATGAGTGAGAAACAGCCGAAGCTGAAATTCGAGGAGGAAAAGGAGCGCACGGCTACACGCTCCCCTCCGAAAAAGTCTAAAGTGGAGCAGTCGGTGCCCAAAAAGCAGAAACTGAAACAGGATGCAGACAAAGCTGCGGAGAAATCCCAGCATCTGCGTTTTGGCAAAGCCGAGATCACCCCGGATGAAGCATCCCGCATGACAAAGCAGCAGAAACGTGCTATGTATGCCGCCGCTGCCGCCCGGTCTGCGGTGCATCGGGAGGTTGACCAGTACGAGGACGATAATGTGGGCACGCAGGCTTTAAGCGAGGGCGAAAAAGCCGCTGAGACTACCCACGATATTTCCAAGAGCCGTTACGCCAGAAAGCTGAAAAAGAAAGCCAAGATGCAAGGCAAGAAAGGCGCCCGAACCGCAAAATCTTTCCCGCAGGAGCCGACTGCGGCACAAGATGCAGGCGCATCCTGCACCGGCGAGGGCGGCTCCAACTGGCTCTCACGATGGCGGCAGAAACAGGATATTCAGAAAAGCTACCGTGCCGCAACCCGGTCGGGCCGCACCGCTGCACAGACCGCAGGCGGTCAGAAAGCTGCATCTGGTGGTGTTCCTGCTGCAAAGTCCGGTATGGAGCAGGTCATCGACAAAGGAAGATCGGTGGTCAGCACCGCAGTCAACGGCATTGCCAATTTTGCAAAGAGCAACGCGCACGTTCTTTTGATCGTGGGCGTTTTTCTTTTGCTCCTGCTGCTGGTCATGTCAGCCTTTTCGTCCTGTTCCATTCTGTTCTCCGGCACCACGCAGGTATCCGGGCAGACCATTTATACCGCAGAGGACCGGGACATCCGGGGAGCCGAAACCGACTACAAGAAGCTGGAAAAGGAACTGGATAAAAAGATCAAGCGTACCCCCACCGACCACCCCGGCTATGACGAATACCGATACCATCTGGATGCTATTGAGCACGATCCTTGGCAGCTCACTTCGTTCTTGACTACTCTCTACGACGACTACACCCGCAGCGAGGTGCAGGCAAAACTCAAGGAGACGTTTGCCAAGCAATACAAGCTGACCACATGGGTGGAAGTCCAGACCCGGTACCGCACGGTAGTGATGATCGACATTTTTACTGGCATCCCCTACACCGTGCAAGTCCCCTATGAGTATCGAATTTTTCACACAAAGCTGGTGAATAAAGGGCTGGAGGTCGTTATCCGGGAGGAACTGGACAACGACCAGTGGAAACGCTATGAGATCTTTCAGGATACGTTGGGTGGTCGGCCATATCTGTTCAAAGGTGGACTGCCGCCCGGTGGCTCCGATGGCTCTGGCGCACCGGGCATTGATTATCAGGTTCCGGCAGAAGCCCTGACCAACAGCGAGTTTGCGGCCATCTACAAGGAAGCTCAAAAGTATGTGGGCACGCCCTATGTGTGGGGCGGCTCCACCCCGGAAACCGGGTTCGATTGCAGCGGCTACGTCTGCTGGGTGTACAACCAGAACGGCTACAATGTAGGGCGCACCACCGCCAACGGTCTGTGGAACAAGAGCCAGCATATTTCTGAAGCCGAAGCAAAGCCCGGAGACCTTGTTTTCTTCGAGGGAACGTATGATACGCCAGGGAAAAGTCATGTGGGCATCTACCTTGGAAACGGCATGATGGTGTCCGCCGGCGACCCCATAAAGTATGCCAATATTCATTCGTCCTACTGGCAGAAATATTTGTCCGGTTTTGGGCGGCTCTCAAAATGATTGGAGGAAGAAATGAGCGAAAAACTCGATAAGCTGCGCGCTTCTCTGGAAAAGGAAAGGGAGCGTCGCATTAAGATCAACAACCGCATCGAAAGCCTTGAACGGCGGATTCAGGAAGCAGAAGCTGCCGAGGTCAACGAGATGGTGCGCACCGCCAAGGTCACGCCGGAACAGCTTGCCGCCCTGCTGCGCCAGTCTGCAACTTCCACCCCGACCCCAGCTGCGTTGTCCGCAGTCGGTGCTACGTTCAACAAGGAGGAATCTGATAATGAAGATGATGAATAAGTTCTGCGCCCTGATGCTATCGGTGGCACTGTGCGCTGGCATGGCGGCTCCTGCTTTTGCCTATGGCGGTGAGCCTGTGGAGGAAGCGGAACAGCCTGTCTTGACTTCTACCACTGATGAGAAAGATGCGGTCACCGTGACTGATGAGGAATCTGGTGCACTGACCCCGGAGGGTAATCTGACGTTGGTGGATGATTACCATACCAGTTATTCGGATGGCAGCGGTCAGCAGTTTATCACGCTGGTGTCGAAGTCTGGCAACACATTCTATCTTGTCATCGACCGCAACGACAAGGGGGAAAACACCGTTCATTTCATGAATCTTGTGGATGAATCCGACCTTCTTTCCCTGATGGAGGAAGATGCCACCGATGCCTATACCGCTGAAAAAGAAGCGGCGGCGCAGGCAGAGCAGGAGCGCAAACAGGCCGAAGAGGATGCGAAAAAGGCTGCGGAAGAAGCGGCGGCATCCGGCACGGAACAGACTGGTGGCAACAAAGTTACGAAGTATGCTGCCACATTCTTAGGCGTTCTGGCTCTGGTCGGTCTGGCTGCTGGCGGCGGCATTTACACCTTTATGAAGCAGAAAAAGCAGGCAGAAAAAGAAGCCCTTGACCCCGATGCAAACTACACTGAGGACAAGGGCAACTTTGAAATCCCTGTGGAGGATGAGCCGGAGGAGACCGGCGAGGAGGATAAGGCAGAAGAATAATTCTATTGGCGGCGTTTGCCGCCTTACATATTGCAATCCAAAACAGATTGGAGGGATTCTTATCGCAAAATTGATCGTGGCGGAAAAACCGTCCGTTGCCATGTCCTACGCCAAAGTCCTCGGCGCGACCAACCGCAAAGACGGTTATCTGGAGGGCAACGGCTATCTCGTAAGCTGGTGTGTGGGTCATCTGGTGGAACTGGCACCGCCCAACATCTACGATGCCAAATACGTCAAGTGGAGTATCGCAGATTTGCCCATTCTGCCGGAAAGGTGGCAGTATCTGGTTTCTGCGTCCACCAAAAAACAGTTTGGCATCCTGCAAAAGCTCATGCACCGCCCGGATGTGGACAGTGTGATCTGTGCTACGGACGCAGGGCGTGAGGGCGAACTCATCTTCCGGCTGGTGTACCAGCAAGCAGGCTGCAAAAAGCCCTTTTCCCGCTTGTGGCTGTCCAGTATGGAAGAAAGTGCCATCCGGGAGGGTTTCGCCCATCTCAAACCGTCAACTGAATACGATGCGCTGTACAATGCAGCACTCTGCCGGGAACGTGCCGACTGGATGGTCGGTATCAATGCGTCCCGGCTTTTTTCGTGCCTGTACGGTCAACCGCTGGCGGTAGGGCGTGTTATGACCCCGGTGCTTGCTATGACCGTAGTGCGGGAAGCCGCCATTGCCGCCTTTACCCTAGAGAAATTCTACACGGTTGCCTTGACCCTCGCAGACGGCGGCACCGCATCCAGCAAACGGTTTGCTCAGAAAGCGGATGCCGAATTGTTGCTTTCCAAATGCCGAAAGGAGGGGCGTGCCACGGTGCAAAAGATGGAACGCAAGGAGAAATCCGAAAGCCCACCGCAACTCTATGACCTTACTGCATTGCAGCGGGATGCAAACCGTCTGTTGGGATTTACGGCACAGCAGACCTTGGATTATGCCCAAAGCCTTTACGAAAAACGGCTCATCACTTATCCCCGCACAGATAGCCGATTTTTGACGGAGGATATGGCGGCATCCCTGCCGGGGTTGGTGACGGCCACGGGCAAGGCGTTTGCAGTGGAGGAGCCGATTCCCATCCATGTGCAGCAGGTCATCAATGGCAGCAAAGTCACCGACCACCATGCACTGCTGCCTACGAAAAGCATGGCAAAAGCAGACCTTGCCGCCCTCCCTGCCGGAGAGCGGAATGTCCTGCGGCTGATTGCCGCACGGCTGCTCTGCGCCGTAGGTGAACCGCACCGCTATGCAGAAACCTCGATTATCACCATCTGCGCCGGAGAGGAATTCTCCGCAAAAGGCAAGTTGGTGCTGTCCGATGGGTGGAAAGCCATGGAGCGGAAAATGCTGGGCGAGCTGCTGGGCAAGCAAAAAGAACCGGCGGTTCTGCCGGATGTGAAGGAGCAGAGCCAGTGCAGCGTTGCCGGCGCCGAGCTGAAAGAGGGGCAAACGTCCCCGCCGAAGCATTTCACCGAGGATCTTCTACTTCATGCGATGGAAACCGCCAGTGCAGACAGTATGCCGGAGGGTGTGGAACGTCAGGGCATCGGCACCCCGGCCACCCGCGCCGCAACTATTGAAAAGCTGGTGCAGAAGGGCTTTCTGGAACGGAAGGGCAACAAGAAAACCAAGGTGCTGCTGCCCACGGACAAGGGCAAAGCCCTCGTCGCCGTGATGCCCGAAGAAATCCAATCCCCGGAAATGACCGCCGATTGGGAAACGAAGCTGCTGCGTATTGAGCACAGCGAAATGGAGCCGAAAACTTTTATGACTGAAATCAAAGAGATGATTTCCTCGCTGGTAACGACCACCGAGGCTGCGAAGGGAGCGAATGCACTTATGAAAAGCAAGATTATTGGTGTCTGTCCGAACTGTGGGAAGCCTGTTGTGGAGCGTGAAAAGGGCTGGTTCTGCGAGAACCGGGAGTGCCGTTTCGTGCTGTGGAAGGATAATGCTTTTCTGAAACGGCTCGGCAAACGCATGGACGCTCATGTGGCGGACAAGCTGCTGCGGGATGGTCGGGTCCGCCTGAAGGACTGCAAGAGTGCCAAGGGCAAGACCTACAACGCCACCGTGCTACTGGGCACCGAACCCGATGGCCGCAGCAAGTTTTCTCTGGAATTTGAAGGTGGCTGCTGATGGAGCAGAAAAAAGAAGCGGTTTACCTTATCAACGATGAACGCTATCTCCACCTCCGGGAAAACGGTGCAGGAGTCGGCTTTGCCACCTACAACAAGATAACTGGTGAGCCGCTGGAAAGCGGGCAGATCTCGGAAAAGAACCTGCCGCCCGATGGCAGGAACGCCATTTCTGCCGCCCGGAACTGGTATCTGTTTGAACTTTCGGACGATGACCGCAAGGTCATCCAACAGGAAAGCGTAAAGATCCTCGAAAACATCCCGCAGGCGGGCATCGGCAGACGGCGCATCTGGGAGCCGGAAACGCTGCCGAAGGATATTCGTCTCATCAACAGCCACTATGATGACCTCTATCGCATTCCAGATGGCGGCGTGATTCAGGTGGATTACCCGGATGGGCGCAGTTTTACGGCACGGGTGGAACATCTGGATGATTATCACTTTGACATGGGCGGTCTGGGCAATGTGTTCCACATCTGCCAGTTTGCCGAGGTCATGGAGCGGAACCATGCCGACTTCTACCCCGAAATTCAGACACAGGACGAGCAGGCCGCATGGGAACTGGGTGGCAAAGGTTATCTTGCCATCCAGTCCTGTGAGGATGGATGGGACTACACCATTTACCACAGCGATTTTTCCGTGATGGACGGCGGGCAGTTGGATGCCCCGGAACTGACCATTCAGGAAGCCCGTGAGCAGATTCTGGAAGCACACCACATGGAAAAGGGGCGGCGGCTGTTGCAGGACTACGATGCCGTCATGGATAAAGTTGCGGAAGCCGAGGAACTGAGTGCAGACCATCGCCCTTCCACACTGGAAAAGCTGGCAGAACTGGCAAGTGATACGTCTGCGCCAAAATCCTCTGCACGTTCTGCACCGGAACTGTGAGGTGGACGATGCAGCAAAAATGGGATCAGAATTTTGACGGCGAACCTATGACGGACATCCCGCAGAAGTTTCTGAACGCAGGGTGCGATGTTTATATGGTGATGCAGTTGCGGCATGACGAAAAAATCCTCGATGAAAGATTTGCTTCCATGCGGGAACTGCATCGTCGTGGCAAAACGCCAGACCCGGAGCATTATGAGGTCACCTACTATGCTGATTTGCCCGCCATGTGGCAGGATGTGCCGAACAACGAGATTTTGGAAGAACTATTTCAGATGTTCAACCTCTCCCGTCCGCAGGATTTTGAGGGGCACAGCCTGTCGGTCAGCGATGTGATCGCACTCAAACGCAATGGCGAGGTGTCTGTGCATTATGTGGACAGCATCGGCTTCAAAGATTTACAGGGGTTTCTGGACAAGCAGCCGGAACGCCATTCGGTACTGATGAATCTCAAGGAAAAGTGCGATGCCCCGGAGTGCAATCCCACCGTCTGCCGGAAAGCGAGGAATGGACATGAACTTTGACCATGAAGAACTGATGCTGATGATGCTCTACAACACCGGCACCCGGCTGGGGCTTATCCACGAACTGCGGCTCATGCAGTGCTACCTGATGCCCGACGAAATCGCCCTGCGGGAACTGTCTGAAAGTGTGATTGCAAAATTGAAACTCATGACCGACGAGCAGTTTGCCGAGGTCGAATTTCCTCTGGACTGATTTTTGCCGCCTGCGGGCGGCGTACATATCCTCTTTCTCTATGGTTGGCAGTGTGGTATAATTGGCTCAACAAACAAAAGTTTATATCTGCTAACGATAATTGCCGAATGGCAACGTGCAGATTGAAAGGTCTTCGCCATGAATCGTGCAGGATTTATGCAATTTATTCTTGAACAATATAGCGTTGAGCCGGATTACCCGTGGATGAAGAATCCCAATTTTGCAGTCTTCCGGCACAGCAACAATCAGAAATGGTTTGCCTTGATTATGGACATTCCAAGGAGCAGGCTGGGATTACCCGGTGACGAACTACTGGATGTGGTGAATCTCAAATGCGACCCACTTCTGATTGGCTCACTGCGCAGTGAACCCGGTTTCTTTCCTGCCTACCACATGAACAAAGATAGCTGGATCACGGTTTCACTGGACAACAAAGCTGATGCTGACAAGCTGAAAATGTTGCTGGACATGAGCTACACTGCTACTGCGTCAAAAATTCGTAAGAAGCACTGACAGTATTCTGTCCGTGCAATCAACATACAGAATGGAGAGTATCTGAAATGAAAATCGTAGTTTTGAACGGTAGTCCCCGCAAAGGCGGCAACACGGAGATTATGACACAGGCTTTTGCAGAAGCCGCCCGCAAGAACCAGAATGAGGTCAGCATTCTGGATGTAGCACCCATGAACATCCGTGGCTGTCTGGGCTGCAAATACTGCTGGGCACACAAGGGCGAATGCGTCCAGAAAGATGATATGGGCAAGGTCTTTGAGGCTCTGGTGGATGCCGACATGGTGGTGTTCGCATCGCCCATCTACTGGTTCGACATTACCGCACAGATGAAAACCGTCATTGACCGTCTGTATGCCGGCGGCAGTGTAGGCTTCCACTTCCACAAGACCGCCCTGCTGCTGGATGCCGGTGCCGACCATGTGTTCGATGCAGCCATCGCACAGTATAAGGCTATGACCTCCTATCTGAAGTGGGAGGATATGGGCATCATCACAGTTCCGAACATGGAAACCAAGGGCAGCATGACGACCGCTCCCAATCTGGCCGCGGTTATCAGACTGGGCGAATCGCTCTGATTTTTGAAAAATAATATTACATCCCTGCGGGCAATCATAAAACGGTTGCCCGCTATTTTTATGCTCAAAACCGGAAGGAGGCAACAATGTCTAGCAAAACCGAAGAATATCTTGCTCTTGCCCAGCGCACGGCAAACGGCTTGACGCGGTACTGGGAAAGCTGGACGGACTATCTGACCACAGCATCCCGGCTGTACAAGTACAGCTTTCCCGACCAGTTGATGATCTACGCTCAGCGACCCGATGCCACAGCCTGCGCCGATTACGACATCTGGAACAACCGCATGAACCGGTATGTCCGGCGTGGCTCCAAGGGCATCGCCCTGTTGGACGAATCCAGCGGATTCCCGCGCCTGCACTACGTTTTCGATGTGTCGGACACCGGTGTGCGCCGTAATTCCCGTGACCCGGAGGTGTGGCAGTACAACGATGATCTGAAACAGCCTGTTTCGGAAATGCTCGCCGCTATCTACGGCATCAGCGGAGAGCGTGTTAGCCAGCAGCTTGCCGATGTTGCCGGAAAATTGGTGGCGGATTACTGGGACAACAACGGCGGCGACATCCGTGCCATCGTTGACGGCTCGCTCCTGATGGATTATGATGAAGCCGGGGTGGAGATGCAGTTCAAAAGCGCAGCAGCAATGAGTGTCACCTACACGCTGCTGGAACGCTGCGGCTTTGAGCCTGCCGGGTGGTTCGACAAGGACGATTTTCAGGCAATCTACAATTTCTCTACCCCGGATAGTGTCTACGCCCTCGGCGCAGCCGTCAGCGACATGAGCCGAGAGGTGTTGCGGAACATCGAGCGCACCGTAAAAACCACCATTCGCCGCCGAAACAATGAAAGGAGCCAGCATGAATATGAGCAGCAATCTGAGTTACACGCAGACCGGGGATTATCTTCTCCCGAACCTGACCCTGCATCAGCCGAAGACCCCGCTGGGCAAGTACGGCAGGATGCGCCTGAGCTTTCTGAGGCAACAGCGCCCGGTGCTGTACAACACGATGCTCCTGAACGGGAGCCTGTACCCGACCCTGACCGAACTGGAGCAGACCGCAGCAGCGATGAAGAAGCAACTGATGGCCGATTTGCTGGCGAAGAACCCGGCCCCGGACAAGGAGAAGAATCAGATGGCGTGGGTACAGCACATGAACAGCCTACAGGAGCAGGTCGAGGAAGTGATTCGGACGGAACTGATCTACAGCTAAGTTTTCTGGATGCCGTCATCCCCACCGAAGCCCAGCAAATTGAACATATCGACCGAGCGGAGAGCGAAAAATCGCCCTCCGCTTTTGTTTTGTCGCAGGCTGAAATTGAGAATGAACTGCGCAAGCATGGTTCCGGTTTTCAGGATGGCAAGCAGCGGATCATCGAACTGTACCAGACACAGCCCGACCGCAAACTCCGCGCTAAAGCATTGGCGAAAGAGTACGGCATCGGCGGACATTCGCAGGATTTTCTGGATGGCAGCAGCGGTTTTGTAAATCATGATGGAAAAGGACTTGAATTTGACCACTACCCGGATCATCAAAAGGTTACGTTAAGCTGGACACAGGTCGAGAAATACATCGACCTGATGATTCAGTCTGACCGCTACCTGACCGATAAGGAAAAAGAGCATCGTGCCGCCGTGCAGGAAGCGGAACGACAGCTCCCAATGCTGGATGGTGATGCCGCTGCCGAATACAATGCTCTGAAAGAGCAGTACCCCAATACCCTGATTGGCTTTGAACTGGGCGGATATTTTCTGTTCTATGACAAAGATGCAATCACTGTAAAGGAAGTTTTTCGTTCTAATTTGCTGTCACAGGAAAATGCGCTGGGAAAAGTCAAAGTGACCGGCTTTTTGCGCAGAGAGTGGGTAGCAAAATCGCAGAAGCTGTGGGCCGAGGGCAACAGCATCTATCTAGCCGGACAGGGCGGAGATGGTACCCACCATCAGACAAAATATCTGCGAGAGGAAGATTATCTGCCGATCGGCATCATCGTCAAGCTAGATGGCCGGGATTTCCGTGTGGATCACGTCAACTTCATGTTCAAATCCGTCAGCTTGCAGGACATGGACTTGACCAACAGCGGACAGCCCATCTTCCGGGTTGAACGGTTGCCCAATATCCGGGAACTGTATGAACAGCAGCAGGATGAAATTATTGACGTTTCTCCTGAAAAGGCTGTTGATTACAAGGTCGGTGACGAAGTTGTTGTTGACCTTCCCACCCGAACCATCGAAGGCAAAATCGGCTATGTTGGCGAAACCGATGTGCGCATCGACACCAGCGCGCATGGGCAGTCGTGGGATAACGAGGTACTCAACAAGCAGCAATTCGAGGACGGTCTGCGGCGGGATGAACCTACACCTGATGAGGAACTGGACAAGTTGCCTATCTCTGTGGAGGTCAATGGCGAGTGGCAGACCTTTCCGGATGCTGTTGCCGCAGACGAAGCCCTGAACGCTGAACCGATGCCGGAAGCCGCAGGAAATTTTCACATCACGGATGATAATTTGGGTGTCGGAGGCCCCAAGCAGAAATTCGCCCGCAATATTGAAGCCATCCAGACCTTGCGCACTTTGGAGCAGGAGCATCGCGGTGCCACCGCCGAGGAGCAGCAGGTGCTTTCGCAGTATGTAGGCTGGGGCGGTCTTGCAGATGTCTTTGACCCCAACAAGGAAAACTGGTCTGCCGAGTACACCCAACTGAAAGGGTTGCTCACCGAAGAGGAGTATGCCGCCGCCCGCAGCTCCGTGCTGAATGCCCACTACACCAGTCCCACCGTCATCCGTGGCATCTACGATGCCGTGGAGCGCATGGGTTTCCGCAGCGGTAACATTCTGGAACCTAGTATGGGCGTGGGCAACTTCTTTGGAATGCTGCCGGACAGCATGGCAGACAGCCGCTTATACGGCGTGGAGTTGGACAGCATCACCGGGCGCATTGCGAAAAAACTGTACCCGCAGGCTGACATTACCGTGGCTGGCTTTGAAACCACCGACCGCCGTGATTTCTACGATTTGGCAGTTGGTAATGTGCCTTTCGGTCAGTACAAGGTCAACGATAAGGCATATAACAAGTTGGGATTTTCTATCCACAACTACTTTTTCGCCAAGGCCATCGACCAAGTGCGTCCGGGCGGCGTGGTGGCGTTTGTTACCAGTCGTTACACGCTGGACAGTAAAGATTCTTCTGCCCGCAAGCACATGGCAGAACGAGCCGATTTGCTGGGGGCCATTCGTCTGCCCAACAATGCGTTTAAGGCAAATGCAGGCACGGATGTTGTCAGCGATATTATCTTTTTGCAGAAGCGTGACCGCCCTGCGGACATCGAACCTGCATGGGTGCAGTTGGGCAAGACCGAGGATGGCTTTGCCATCAACCAGTATTTCGCAGACCACCCGGAGATGATTCTGGGCGTACTCTCCACCGAAAGCACCCAGTATGGACGGGAGGAACTCACCGTTGCACCCATCGAAGGCACCAGCCTTGCAGACCAGCTTGCCGAGGCGGTGCAGCATATTGAGGGGCAGTATACCGCCGCCGAGGTGGATACTCCCGACATTGCCGAGGAAGAAACCGCCCGATGCACCCTGCCTGCCGATCCGGAGGTCAAGAACTTCTCCTACACGGTGGTGGACGGCGAGGTGTTCTACCGGGAAAATTCCGTGATGACACAGGTGGAACTGTCCGAAACCGCCAAGGGGCGTGTCACCGGCATGGTGGAGCTGCGGCAGATCGTCAACGACCTGATCGACCAGCAGTTGAATGACTTCCCGGACGAGGACATTAAGGCATCGCAGGCCAAGTTGAATGCCGCCTATGATGCCTTTACTGCAAAATACGGGCTGATCAACGACAAGAAAAATGCCCGCCTGTTCGATGATGACAGTTCCTACTATCTGCTCTGCTCACTGGAGAATCTGGACGAGAATAAAAATCTCAAGTCCAAGGCAGATATGTTCACAAAGCGGACGATTCGGCCAGAGCGTGTTGTCACCAGCGTGGATACCCCCAGCGAAGCACTGGCTGTATCCATCGGGGAACACGGCAAGGTGGATTTGCCCTATATGGCAGAACTGCTGTGCACCCCCGGCGAGTACGGGCGCATCACCAGCGAACTCTCCGGTGTGATTTTCAAGGACCCTGCCGCCGATGTAAATGACCCGGAAGCAGGCTGGCAGACTGCGGACGAATACCTTTCGGGTAATGTACGCGATAAGCTGCGGATGGCACAGCTTGCTGCGGAAAGTCACCCGGAGTTCAAGGTTAATGTGGACGCACTGACCAAGGCACAGCCCAAAGATCTGGAGGCATCTGAAATTGATGTGCGTTTGGGTGCCACATGGCTTGACCCCTCTATCGTACAACAGTTTATGATGGAAACTTTTCAGCCGCCCTATCGTATCCGCTACAACAATGCCATCACCGTTCGCTACTCCCCTTACACTTCCGAATGGCGGATCAGCAATAAATCTGCTACTGGCTTTGGTGACATTATGGCCACTGAAACCTACGGTACCCGCCGAGCCAACGCTTACAAGATTTTGGAGGATACCTTGAATTTGCGTGACAGCCGCGTTTATGATACCATCGAGGAGAATGGGAAAGAAAAGCGTGTGCTGAATCAAAACGAAACCACCCTCGCCCAGCAGAAACAGCAGGCCATCAAGGACGCATTTGCTGGCTGGGTCTGGAAAGATCCACAGCGACGCGCCCTACTGGTAAAAAAGTACAACGAGCTTTTTAACAGCACCCGCCCCCGTGAGTATGACGGTAGTCACATTCATTTTGTGGGCATGAACCCGGAGATCAATTTGCGAGAGCATCAGCGCAATGCGGTTGCCCATGTGCTGTATGGGTACAACACCCTTTTGGCGCACGAAGTCGGTGCTGGCAAGAGTTTTGAGATGGCGGCTTCCGCTATGGAACTGAAACGTCTGGGCTTGTGTCAGAAAAGTCTTTTTGTCGTGCCAAACCATTTGACGGAACAATGGGCCAGCGAGTTTTTACGTCTGTACCCCCATGCGAAGCTGCTGGTTACCAGCAAGAAAGATTTTGAACCCGGTAATCGAAAAAAATTCTGTGCGAGAATTGCGACCGGTGATTATGATGCAGTTATCATCGGACACAGCCAGTTTGAAAAGATACCCTTGTCCGCAGAACGACAGGAGCGTCTGATTCAGGAACAAATGGATGAAATCGAGGAGGCCATCGAAGAAGCGAAAGCACAGGTTGGCGAGCATTTCACAGTAAAGCAGCTGGAAAAGTTGCGCAAGTCTCTGAAACAGAAACTGGAAAAGCTGCAAGGCGCAGACCGTAAAGATGATGTGGTTACGTTTGAACAATTGGGCGTAGACAGGTTGTTTGTGGATGAGAGCCAAGCGTTTAAGAACCTCTACTTGTACACGAAAATGCGTAATGTCGCAGGTTTGAGTACGAGCGAGGCACAAAAATCCAGCGATATGTTCGGCAAGTGTCGCTATCTGGATGAAATCACCGGTGGCCGTGGCGTGATTTTTGCAACGGGTACACCCCTGAGCAACAGTATGACCGAGATGTACACCCTCATGCGCTACCTCCAGTACAACACCTTGCAGCAGAAAGGGTTGACCCATTTTGATGCGTGGGCTTCTACTTTTGGTGAGACTACTACTGCCATCGAACTTGCCCCAGAAGGCACCGGATACCGTGCACGCACTCGTTTTGCGAAGTTCTTCAACTTGCCTGAACTGATGGCGATGTTCAAAGAAGCGGCGGATATCAAGACCAGCGATCAGTTGAACCTGCCAGTGCCCCAAGCTAAATTTGAAACCGTGGTGGTCAAACCTTCGGAAATCCAACAGGACATGGTGCAGGCGTTGAGCGAACGTGCAGCCGAAGTCCACAGCGGTTCTGTTGACCCCTCTGTGGATAATATGTTGAAAATCACGTCGGATGGCCGCAAAATCGGTCTTGACCAGCGGTTGATGAACTCGGCTCTGCCTGATGACCCTAACAGCAAACTGAACGCCTGCGTCAACAACGTCCTGCGCATCTGGAACGACACCAAGGAGCAGAAGCTGACCCAGTTGATTTTCTGCGATATGTCTACTCCCAAGGGGGACGGTTCGTTCAACGTCTATGATGATATTCGCACCAAGCTGCTCAACGCTGGTGTGCCCGAACAGGAGATCGAGTTCATCCACAACGCAGATACGGAGAACAAGAAAGCAGAACTTTTCTCCAAGGTACGCAGCGGACAGGTGCGTGTGTTGCTGGGCAGCACTGCAAAGATGGGAGCTGGCACCAACGTCCAGACGCTGCTTGTGGCGGTGCATCATCTGGATGTAGGCTGGCGTCCGTCTGATATGACCCAGCGCAACGGCAGAATCATCCGCCAAGGCAACCAAAACAAACAAGTCTACGTCTATAACTACGTCACGGAATCGACATTTGACGCCCACCTCTATCAGACCCTTGAGAATAAACAGAAGTTTATCTCGCAGATCATGACGAGCAAATCGCCTATGCGATCTTGCGATGATATTGACGAACAGGCTTTATCTTACGCAGAAATCAAGGCTCTGTGTGCAGGCGACCCTCGCATCCGGGAAAAGATGGATTTGGACGTGCAGGTGGCAAAATTGAAAGTTCTGCGCGGTGACTTCCAGAATCAGAAATATCGTCTGGAAGATAAGCTGCTCAAAACATTCCCAGAAGAAATCCAGAAACAGAAAACCCGCATTGCTGCTTTACAACAGGATTCACAGATTGCAGCAGCACACCCGCAGGACAAAGAAAACTTCTGCGGCATGACCATCAAGGGCATGGTGTACGATGACAAAAAGGCTGCGGGCGAACGGCTGCTGCTGGCTCGGCAAGAGATGCCCAATGCTGATATGACGCTGCTGGGCACCTACCGTGGCTTTGAACTGAACATCCGGTTCGACAGCTTCAAAAATGAGCATCAGGCCGTACTCCGGGCAGAGTTGAGTTACCCGGTGTCGCTGGGCGATGATGCGCGCGGCAACATCATTCGTCTGGACAATGCCATCGACAATTTTGCTGACCGAATTGCAGACGCTGAAAATGCTCTGCAAAATCTGGAACAGCAGAAACAGGCCGCAGAGATTGAAGTGGCAAAGCCCTTTGCACAGGAGGAAGAACTGGCCGAAAAGTCTGCCCGCCTTACTGAATTGAACGCCTTGCTGAACATCGACCGTGACCGCAGTTCCTCGCAGGATGCTCCCGAAGAAACCGAGGAAACCGAAATACCTGCAACTCGTCCGTCTGTGCTGGCTGCACTGGGGGAAAAGACCAATCAGCCGGAGCCTGTCAAGCCGTTCCGCAGCTATTATGATAAGGATGGTGATGCCCGGTGAGGGAAAAGCGGGACGAGATCATCATCCTGAGAACAACAAAGGCCGAGAAGAACCGCATCTATGAAAAGATGCTGGGCATGGGCATCCGAAGCCTAAGTGCCTATATCCGAAAAATGGCACTGGACGGCTACTGCCTGAACCTTGACCTGCCGCAACTGCGGCGCATGGCATATCTTTTGCAGATGTGCAGCAACAACCTGAACCAATATGCCAAAACCGCTAACGAAAATGGTCGGGTCTACGCTGCCGACATGGAAGATCTGCGGCAGCGTCTGGATGAACTGATTGACATTGGCAAGCAAATTCTTTCCAAGCTGGCAGAGCTATAAAAATTCCCGCAGTTGGAGAACTGCGGGGGTACATAAGGGGTGACATCCTTGCAACGTAGTAGTCGATACCTTTATAATAAAGGCGAACAGAAAGGAAGTGCTTGATATGATGTCTATGCTGAAGAAAATTGTTCTTTTCCCGATTTCTCTCTTTGTGGCGTTTCTAGCTCTGATGGCAAGGTGGCTGCTAACCCTGTCCAGCTATGTAGTTGCTCCGCTGATGCTCTACATCTTCGGCTGCGGCATCTACACTGCTTACCGTCAGACTTGGAATCAGTTCCTTATCTTGCTGGTAGCCGAATTCCTCTGCTTTGTCCTCTTTTTCGGCGCAACTGCCATCACCGAGGGCATCGGGCGGTTCAGTGAGTGGCTTGCAGAACTGTGAGGGATGCTATGAGCAAACAGAGGATAGAGGATTGTTATTTTGAACACAACAGCACGATTTTTTCTGAGATGCTGGGTGAGGATGAAGAGTATCTGCGACTGAAAAAAGCCAAAAGAGCAGCTGAGGAAGCCTTGCAGAGCGTTATCAGCAAAGAAGCGTGGAATCAATATCTCGCCTTAGATGAAATCTGCAATGAGTTGGAATGCGCCAGATACAAGGCAATGTATCTGGCGGGTGCTGCCGATTACGAAAAAATATCCAAATGATCTCAATGCCGCCTCCGGGCGGCATTTTTCTTTGCAATAGGGGGTGATGATGCTGGCAGCAACACGGCTGATTGCGCTGCACAAAAACAAGGGCATGACCGTTGCGGCCTGCCTGAAAAATCGCACGGACTATATTGAAAACCCGGACAAGACCGAGCAGGGGGCAGTATGTCAGCAGCTATGCTTGTAGCGCCCTGACAGCAGATGAAGAGTTTAAGCTGTGTTCCTTTTATGGCGAAGCCTTTCGCTTTGTTTGCAGATTCAGATGAGCCGCAACGAATCTTAACAGGAAGCGAATGTTTTTGCCAAGGAAAGTTGGTCGCAAAGAAAAAGACTTTGTGCTATACTGTGTTAAAAATCATTGCAAAGGTGGGAATGTCATGGACCCTGCAAGAAAGCTGTATCTGGATAACATCCGCTGGATGACGGTGGTTTTGGTGGTAATCTACCATGTGGTCTATATGTTCAATGGCGTGCAGCCTTTTGGAGTGATCGGCCCCTTCCGGGAGCATCAGTTACAGGATTGCTTTCAATATCTGGTCTACCCTTGGTTCATGGCATTGCTGTTTGTTGTGTCGGGAATGAGCGCACGGTACTATCTGCAAAGCCATACCACAAAACAATTTCTGAAAGATAAAACCCGCAAGCTGCTGGTTCCGTCCACGATCGGTTTGTTCGTGTTCCAATGGCTTCTTGGTATCTATAACCTGAAAATCGGCGGTGGGCTGAACATTGCTGGCCTTCCGATGCCTATATTATATCTGATCACCGTGCTGTCTGGTGTAGGACCTCTGTGGTACATCCAGATGCTCTGGCTGTTCTCCATGCTTTTGCTTGTGGTTCGGAAAATTGAAAAAGACCGGGTCTGGAACTTCTGTTCCAAAGCACCGGTCTGGAGTGTTCTGATGCTGACGATCATTGTTTATGGTTCGGCACAGGTGTTGAACACCCCGGTCGTCACCGTTTATCGGTTCGGTATTTATGGATTCTGCTTCTTTGCAGGCTATTTCCTGTTTTCCCACGAGAAAGTAATGGAACGGCTGTGCAAGTGGTGGTGGATGTTTGACGCAGCCTCGGCTGTGCTTGGCATCTCGTATACCGTGCGCTACTTTGGAGAGAATTATGCCATCGCGCCAGTTTTGAATAATATTCACGCCTGCGTCTATTGCTGGTTTGCCATTCTTGGAATCCTTACAACAATGAAAAACTATGCTGACATCTCAACCGCATTCACACACTGGATGGCGAAGAAGTCATGGGGGTTGTACATTTTTCATTATCTGCCTATTGCTGTGATCTCGTATGAACTGCACGAACACGCCCCGGACACGCCGGAAGTGCTGGTCTATCTGCTGGTGGGCATCGGTGCCTTTGTGGGCGCGTTTCTGCTGAATGAACTCATCAGTCGAATCCCGATCCTGCGCTGGTGCGTCCTTGGAATGGGAAAGGAGAAAAAACGTGTTTAAGGACAATTTGATCTCACTTCGTAAGATTCACGGTTATTCACAGGATGAACTGGCGGAAAAAATCGGCGTGACCCGCCAGACCTTATCAAAATACGAAACCGGAGAATCTCTGCCGGATATTGAACGGTGCAAGCGGCTGGCAGATGTTTTCGGCGTTTCCATGGATGACCTCGTGAACTACGAGAAAACCGACCGGGAAAACTTAGGACTGGAAGTGCCACCCAAGGGAAAACACGTTTTCGGCATGGTAAAAGTGGGAGATAAAGGGCAGATCGTCATCCCCGCAAATGCACGGAAGATATTTGACATACAACCGGGAGATAATCTGCTGATCCTTGGGGACGAGGAGCAAGGCATCGCCATCCTCAAAGAGAAAAGTTTTCTGGAACATCTGCGTCTGATGGAACGTATGCGGCACATAGAATCCGGCGAATGATCAGACCCTGCGGAAAATACCCTCCCTGCACCGAACACTGCGAAGCTGAGTATGATTTATCTCCAGCAGCGCATCCATCTCCTGCGCTGCATTCTCATAGCGGCTGTTCTGATGATGTACCAGAATGTAGTTCGCTTCCCTGATCTTTCCGGATGCCTGTTGGCAGAAGCTGCGTACAAGGCAATATGTCTTGCAGGGGCAGCAGACTGCAAAAAACTAGAAGAATGATTCAGATGCCGTCTCCGGGCGGCATTTTTCTTTGAAATAGGGGAGGTGAAGTTGCATGGCGGCAACACGGCTGATCGCGCTGCACAAAAACAAGGGCATGACCGTTGCGGCCTGCCTGAAAAATCGCACGGACTATAT
>OBVG01000135.1_pt1 | contig 94218 bp, 82 predicted proteins | sample 1501271 | NCBI WGS metagenome assembly OBVG01 (sample SAMEA2579934, study PRJEB22360) | human gut metagenome | biome: human gut; feature: human-associated habitat; material: faeces | place: Denmark | collected 2008/2010 | reverse complement strand
GAACCACAGAGAAGCTGAATAACCGCATCCGCTATACGGGACAACAGTATGATGAACTGACAGAGCAGTATTACCTGCGGGCGAGGTATTATAATCCGGTTGCCGGGCGTTTCATGCAGGAAGACGTCTATCAGGGGGATGGACTGAATCTGTATGCGTACTGCGGGAATAACCCGGTGGTGTATGATGATCCGAGTGGGTATAAAAGGAAAGCTTGTCCTCCGCAGGGGAAAATTAGTGAAAGTGTTGATGAGAGTGGTACATCTTCTGTAGCTAAACCTAATCATGGACAAGGATTCTCATCTAAAGGATACAATCCGAAACCAGGAGAAAGAACTCGAGATCAGCGGCTGTGAGGAACTGAAGGCGGCAGCGGATGCTTATGCCGGGGAGCATGGTTGGGAACCGGTGAAAATTTATGCCGGGGAGGCGGAGAAAGATTTCCTGCGGGATACGAAGAGCAACCTGTCGAAAGATATGGGGCGTCCGGTAACGGTTACTGCGGATGTGTATCTGCAGGATGGTGAGGAACTGAATCTGGACGGCATCCGGATCAAGGTTCTGGCAACTCCCGGACATACTGCAGGCGGTGTCAGCTATTATTTCCCGGAGGGAGGGTTCTTAATCTGCGGGGATACCCTGTTCCAGGAATCCGTGGGCAGAACCGATTTCCCCACCGGCAGTATGAGTACGCTGGTGCGTTCGGTGAAGGAGAAGCTGTTTACGCTGCCGGAGGAGACGGTAGTCTATCCGGGACACGGCGACAGCACCACCATCGGACATGAGAAGAAATATAATCCGTTTTGCGTTGATTAAATCAAAAAGTATTCGGGCACAGAAAGAGTTATCTCTGTGCCTGTATTTATGTAAATGAGGAAAATACAATGAAAGTAGTGAAATTATCCCATCCTAACTATGAATATGATGTGCATTCTCTGGTGAAGGCTTTTTATGCGGAGGACCAGGTCACGGTCATCACCCCGGAGACAAAACCGGAGAAGCTGGCAGAGTTGGAACCGCAGGTCAGTCTGGAAATCGAACTGGCCGAGACCGGAGCGAAGATCCGTGTGGGAGAAGAGGATTTTCTGTGGGATGCAGAGATGGAAACCATTGCAGATGGGTATAAGAACGGTCTGAAACGTTTCCTGTACCGCACCTTAAGCAAGGTGACCGGGCAGAAACTCCCATGGGGAAACCTTACCGGCATCCGTCCCACGAAGATCGCCTACGGTATGCTGGATGAGGGCAGAAGCGATGCAGAGATTCTGGAATTCATGGAGCAGAGCCATTACGTCAGCGAAGAGAAGGCACTTTTGGGAATCGATATTGCGAAGAGAGAGCGGGATCTGTTAAAAGAGATTCATTATGAGGGCGGCTACAGTCTGTACATCGGGATTCCGTTCTGCCCTACAACCTGTCTCTATTGTTCCTTTACCTCTTATCCGATCGCTGCATTCCGCAGGCAGGTGGACGCCTATGTGGACGCAGTGATCAAAGAGATGGATTATGTGGCGGAGAACTTTCAGGACAAGGTACTGGATACCGTCTATATCGGCGGTGGTACGCCCACCACACTGGAACCGGAGCAGCTGGACCGTCTGATCACGGCATTAAAGTCCAAGTTCGATTTCTCTACCGTGAAGGAATTCACCGTGGAAGCCGGTCGTGCCGACAGCATCACCAGAGAAAAGCTGGAGGTACTGTACCGTCATCAGGTCAGCCGCATCTCTGTGAATCCCCAGACTATGAAGCAGGAGACACTGGATATCATCGGCAGAAAGGCCAGCGTGGAACAGGTACTTACGGCATATCGGCTGGCGAGAGAGGTCGGATTTGATAATATCAATATGGATCTGATCCTGGGATTGCCGGGAGAACTGGAGGCGGATGTACAGCGCACCATCGAAAAGATCGTGGAGCTGGCCCCGGACAGCCTGACCGTTCATTCCCTGGCCATCAAACGTGCATCCCGTCTGAACCAGTGGATCCAGGAGAACGGCGTCTCCATGCTCCACAACACAGACGAGACCATGAAGATCGCGGCAGCGGGAGCTGAAAAGCTTGGAATGAAGCCGTATTATCTCTACCGACAGAAGAATATGTCCGGTAATTTCGAGAACACCGGCTACGCCCGTCCCGGCAAATACGGCCTGTACAACATCCTCATCATGGAGGAGAAACAGACCATCGTGGCTCTGGGTGCCGGTAGCATCACCAAGCGTGTCTTCCCCGACGGACGGATCGAAAGATGCGATAATGTCAAGGATGTAGGGCTTTATATCGAGAAAATCGATGAGATGATTGAACGGAAGAAGGAACTGTTCGCAGAGTGATAGTAATTCTTTTTGTGAGCGTTGCATCGGGACAGTCAGTGGAAATCTTGTTTGTATTTAAATCGCCGTTTTGGACGAAAAAAATACAAAAATGTGGAATTTTACCGTTTGAAAAGTCTCCATTTTCGCTATATAAGCAAAATAAGTAAATTCCGTACAAAAATTTCTGATTTGGGAAATTTTTTGTATGGAATTTGTCGTTTTTATGCTATTTACACCAAAACAACCTTGACTTTACAGGTGCAGACCAAGCTCTCTCGCAAGAGAGAGCTTTTGGGATGCTATATACCCGCTGATTTTTTCGTTACACAAAAATCGCATTTCGTTACATAGGATTGAATTTCAAAGGAAAAGTGGCGATATAAAAAAGGAAATGTTTGAATGGAATAAGATCCGGGGGAGTAGAAGACGAATGCTGAAAATAGCAATATGTGACGATGAACAGCCCATAAGAGAATACCTGAAAAGGCTGGTAAAGAAATGTACGGAGGGGGAAATCCGACTGTTTGCCGACGGCGGAGAACTGTTGGCGGATCCGACGGCGTTTGACCTGATCCTGTTAGATATTTCCCTGAACCGGGAGCAGAATGCGGCGGAACCGGACGGTATGGAGACGGCCAGAAAGATCCGGGAAAGGTCGGATGCACTGATTATCTTCGTGACGGCCTTACGTGAATATGTGTTTGAAGGCTATGATGTGGGGGCGTTTCATTATCTTTTGAAGCCTATCGATGAGCAGAAGTTCACAGAAGTCATGGACAGGGCAATCTGCCAGATCCGGAGTAAAAAGAATGTTGAACCGCTGGTTATAAAAGTAGGCGGCAACTATGTCAGGATTCCTGTGGATGATATCCTCTATGCCGAGAACCAGGCCAGAAAAATTATGCTGTACACCAAGTCAAAGAAGGAGCCCTACTGTTTTTATGAAAAAATGGAAGTGCTGGAGCAGAAGCTGGGAGATCGCTTTTTCCGCTCCCATCGAGGATTTCTTGTGAATCTGCAGGAGGTCGCCCGGTATGACAACAGCAACATAGAATTGAAAAACGGTGAGAGCGTATTTTTAGCAAAACAGAAATACAATGACTTTGTCACCGCATACATGAAGTATCTGAGAAAAGTGTAAGCGGTGATGCTTCAGAAAGGAATCAGCGGGTGATGGGCCTGCTGATTTTTTGATGTTTCGTTACATGAAAAGATCGGTTCGTTACAAGACATATTAAGGGTGAAAGAAAAGCGGCGATATAGAAGACAGAGAGAAAAAATTGCAGATCAAAGGAGGTCGCAAAATGAGGATCACAACCCAAATGCTGGCAAATTCCGCAGCAAAAAGCGGGATTCCCATTCAGAGAACGTCGCTCTTGGACATTATCAATAACAAGTCATCCCAGAACCTGCTGGGAACCATCGGGAAGAGCATGAACACCACAAGTACCGGTGCCACGGACATTCTGAGGAAAAATAATTATGCAAAGCTGGAGGATCTGTCGGAGAAGTTGAGCCAATCTGCGTCAAAGCTTGCAGGCAGCGATAAGGATTCCATCTACGACAAGGCAAAAGAGAGCGGAGACACCACGGACATCCTGAGTGATGTGAACAAAATGGTGGAAGCGTACAATGCTACCATGAAGCAGCTTAAGACCACCGGCGGAATCATGAATGAATTTTACCAGCAACAGTTAAAAAACATTCCAGCGGGCAGTAAAGAATCACTGGAAAGTATAGGAATCAGTCAGGCAAAGGACGGAAGCCTGATCGTGGACGAGAAAGTATTCCGGAATGCGGATGCGGATACCTTACAGAAGGTACTGGGAGGAGAGAATGGCATCGCCCCCAAAATAGGATTTCTCGGTGAGCACATCAATAAGAATGCTTCCGAAAATGTGGTCAGCGCATCCAACCGGTATGGTTCCAATGGGGCAACCTATATGGAAGCTTTTGAGGCTAACAAGTATAATTTCTTTGGGTAAGATTGTGTTGTAAAAAAGGCATTGAATTTCAAAAAAAATTGAGATACAGTGCCTTTTTGCATATCTGAAATGCAGACCGAATTCTGGCATTAACATTTCTGCATCAATTCAAAAACATTTCTACAAAACTTCCGGGATACATAATATACAGGATAGGAAAATCGAAGTATAATAAATAAAAAAGTATAGGATACCTCGGAAAGGGATAACAAATGAGAATATTAGAAATTATATTGCCGGTACTTGTCATGCTGGTTCTCGGTATGGCATGCAGAAAATTAAAGTTACTTACCAAAAGCGGAATAGATAATATGAAACTGCTGGTAACCAATATCATGCTTCCGGTGGCAATCTTTCATGCACTGGCCACAGCGGATTACAGTGTGGAGACCTGGAAACTGGTGGGGATTATGTTCGTTATGCTGGTGGTATCTTTCGGAGTAGGATTTCTGTTGAAGCCGCTTATGAACGGAGAATACCGCAAGTACCTGCCATTTATGGTCAGTGTATATGAGGGTGGCCTCATGGCGTATCCTTTGTATACCAGTCTGTGCGGGCAGGAAAATCTCTCACAGATCGCAGTACTGGATATTGCAGGACTTTTGTTTGGATTCAGCATCTATATGGGGATGCTGGGACAGGTGGAAAACGGAGAGAAGATCAATGCAAAGAAACTATGTATGAGTGCATTCCACACACCGGCATTTATTGCAAGTGTGCTTGGAATCCTGGCAGGACTGTCCAAGGTGGTGATTTGCCTGATCGACAGTCCCTTCGGCGGTGCATATCTGGCGGTGGAAGGGATCCTTACCACATCCGTGACAGCAATCATTCTGATCGTTGTGGGATATAGCATGGAAATGACAAAGGAACTGATCCGGCCATGCCTGAAGACAATCCTGATGAGAGTTCTGCTACAGATACTTATGGCAATTGGAGTGCTGTGGGCAGTGCATTTGTGGATAGGAGATAACATGCTGTTGAATCTTGCCATCATTTCCTATATGTCGGCACCGGCCACTTTCAGCATGCAGACTTTTCTGAAAAAGGAAGAGGGCAGTGCCTATGTATCAACAACCAATTCTATGTACTGTATGGTGTCGATTCTGGTATATATCATTCTGGCAGCAGTGGTTTATTAGAAGTGTGAAAAAGGCAAGCGGTAGCCTGCTGTCCGGTCTGGTTGATGACAAGAATGCAGGGGGTATTTTTTAAATCTTCGGTTTCCAGGGAACTTAATTTACTGAGTGGATTTTTGGAGGAAAGTTCAATATAAATTTTACTTTCTGCCAGCACTTCATTATTATACGCATCCGAAAAAGCTCTTCTCTGGTTGTTGATGGCAAGATCAACAGCGTCATTTTTCCATAGCATGATACAATTCTTCATGACTTCCCACCATAATTTTTACTTCTATGGTAGGATATTAATAACTTAATCTCTTGATAAATAAGTGGTCGTTTACTATAGTAAAAAGTAATCGGTCACTTATTTTATTCTGAGGAAGGGAAAAACATTTATGATAAAACCTGCCCCTGATTCCTGTCATCTCCTGCTGGACAGCAGGCTTGCGAACGAGGAAGTACAGAAAAATCCATACACTTACAATAACATCAGAGAAGTCCTGTCGGATGGAGCACTAAACGCAGCAACTGTGGAACACCCGGTGACGGTCTACATTGCTCCCGGCATCTATTGGCTGGAGGATCCGCAGTCGGAGGCGGTGATCGTAAGGGAGGATCCGAAGGATCTTTACCCTTACGGATGCAAGGTAAACTGCGCAAATCTGAAATTGGTGGGGCTGTCGGAGAACCCGGAGGATGTGGTGATTGCCGCCAACCGGGGGAACGACCATGGAGCGAAGGGGAATTATACTCTGTTCCATTTTTCCGGGGAACAATTGGAGATGGAAAACCTGACTCTGGGGAATTATTGCTGTGTGGATCTGGATTATGCATTGGATCCTGCGCAGTCTGTGAAAAAGAGGACAGAAGCCATTACGCAGGCACAGCTGGCGGATACGAATGCCGATAAGTTCCATGCGAAGAATTGCCGGTTTGTCAGTCGTCTGAACCTGTATCCCGTATGTGGCGCGGGCAGAAGCCTGTATGAACATTGTCATTTTGAACAGACGGACGATGCTCTGAATGGAAATGCAGTGTACCTGGACTGTGAGTTTGATTTTTACAGCGGAATGCCGATCTATCAGGCTTCCGGTACGGGAGCGGTATTCTTAAACTGTACATTTCATTGTAAATATCCACAGGATGGGGAGACTCACGCACAGTATTTTACAAAAGTCGGAGGACAGATCGCACTGATCGACAGCAGCTTCGCAGGTCTGCCGGACACCAAAGTTGCGGTCTTGTGGACGAAATATCCTTCCGTAGCATTGAAGTGCTATCAGGCGAATGTGACATATCCGGAAGGCCGGTTTACGCCTCCGGAGGTTGCGGATTCCCATACGGTGGACATTGACGAAAAGATGCTGGCAGAGGCCTACTATATCCGTAAGGATGGAGAAACGGTCTACAATGTCTATAATCTGCTAGGCGGGAAAGACGACTGGGACCCGTTGGGGAACGGAGAAGTGATCCGCTTTGCCGGAAAAACAGATATTCCTACACAGCTTTTGCTGGAGTCAGAGGCTTTTGAACTGGAAGCAGGCGGATCTTCCATAGATATAAAGGGAAAATGCCTGACCTTTGATGGGCGTGAGAGGAAGTGTGAGATACATTTTAAAATAGAAGGAGACAGTGCAGACTCCATAGAAATACAGCGTGTGTCGGAGGGGAGCTGTCTGCTGCAACTGAAAGACAGTAATATAGACCATGAGACGGAAGTAGTACTCACGGCGCAGACCAAAGAGGGATTGCAGACCGGTGCGTATGTCAGAATTCATCCCCGGAAAGTGGCGGCACCAAGGCTTACGGGCAATCCGGTGATCTGTCTTGAAGGCAAAATGCTGCGGCTGTCTTATGATTTTACGGAAGCGGAGAATGACTGCTCGGATATTATCTGGTATCGAAGCAGAAACATTCGGGGAGAGGACAAAATCGTGACGGCGATCTCCCAACCGGATCAGCCGGAGAAAGTTTATGCCCTCACCGGAGATGATGTGGGATATTATATTTTCGCACAGATAAGACCCAGAACGAATCGCAGCGAATACGGGGAAGCAGTGCAGTGCTTTTATGAAAAAGCTATTTCGCCGGAAGATGTGGAAACAGACAGGATCTGGACAGATTTTCATAACCTTCCCCTTTACAGCCATGCCGGAAACGAAAAAGGTGTATGGAATTTTGATGCGAAGCGTCCGGCGGATACCTGTGATTTTGAAAAGTGGGATCGGGAAAAGACGCAGGTCTCCTGGCACTACGGTGCAACAGGGGACGGCAGTAAGGGCGAGGGGCTCTATCAGGGAATGCAGGGGGCCAGGATCCGCTATACGCCGACCACGGCACCGGAGATGGGAACGGAAACCAAACGGAATATGGAAGTCTTGTTGGAAGTCGATCCGGCAAAGTCTGCCGGACAGGGTTTTGGCAGCGCCGGACAGTATCTGGATGTCTGCATCAAGACGGACACGGACACTCTGGACGGTTATGGACTTCGGATCATCCGTACGGCGGCCCATTCCGATGCGGTATCCATGTATCTGATACAGTATGTGCGTGGACAGGCGCAGTGCATTTCCCGCGAGGTCGTGACAAACTGCTTTGTAACGGGATGCAGAATTTGGGTGCGGTATGAGAACGGAATATTATCGGCAAAAGCATGGACGGTTACGGAACCTACGGTGGTACAGCAGGAAAGGGGCTATGCCCGGGGAGTGGAGCTTACGGCAGAAGTAGGCAGAAGAGAAAATGCCGAAAACACCGGACTACTGATCTGGCACACCGGATCGTTGGGAACGGAGAACTGGAGAAATACCACGATGTTACATGGCGTAAGCATTCTTTATTTTTAAAAATTTCAGACAAAATGTGGTGAGAAAACACAGGAGGAAGGGCGGTAGGATTACCGGAGCTGCTTTTCAGGCGCATTCGGATGTGGATACTGTAGTGAAATATAAGGAGACTGCAATTAAAGCTGGAAAGATGTCTGGAAATTTTTCTGGAAAAAGTTAAAATTTCCCGTTTCAAAGTGTAAGTATTTGATGTAAAATTAACCCCAGGGAGTCCTCTTTCTTTTTGTTTAGTATGGTTTTGTTGTGGTGACTTAATTTTACATCAAAAAGGAATAGGATTCCTTATATTTTGGGCACTTTTTGAAAATTGTTTATAATAGTATCTGAAAAAACAGGCAGTTGTGGATAAAACTGCGGAAACTCAAGAATGTCGAAGTGTTGTGGATCCTGATAAAATATGCTATGATATTTTTCAATTAGATCAACTTGCGGATGTTTCATCATGACCGTACGGGGATGGGTAACAGCAGGAAAAAGTTTTTTCAGAAAACGAGGAGGGTGCTGAAATGAAGAAGAAAATGGGGTATTTGCAGGTGATTTTAATGATCGGCTGCATTCCGATGCTTGCAACGATGGTTGCTCTGACTGTATATGCATCGGGCAAAATGAAAGATGAACTGGTCGACAGTACCTATCTGCGGCTGAAAGCATGTGCTACATCAGTGGAGCAGTATTTCACATGGGATATCCGTGAGGATATTCTGGAAAAGGATGATATCAGTTATCAGTTTATAGATTCTTTGCAGGATGAGCATATTGAACAGACGCTTTTCATGGAGGATGAGAGATTTATTACTTCCATTGTGGACAAGGATGGGAACAGGGCAGAAGGAACCAAGGCTGATCCACAGATATGGGAGACGGTCAGAGCCGGTAACGATTATGAAGCTGATGGAGTAGAGATTCAGGGAGAAGAATATTATGTCTATTATATGCCGGTATGTTCCGATGACGGAGAGATTCTGGGAATGGCTTTTGCCGGAGAGCGGGAGAGCATAGTTCAGGATGCAATATCCGACATGTTAAGAAGTCTGGTTCTGCGCTCAGTATGTCTGAATGTTCTTTTTATTGCTGTCATGGTTTATCTGTCATTCAAAATACGAAAACCATTACTGACGACCGCAGAATATATTGACCAAATTGCCAATGGTAATCTGTCAGGCAATCTTGAAGTGAAATCTGTGATCCGTGAAGTGACCACTCTGATCCGGGCATCTGTCAGCATGAGGGATAAATTGAACAGTATTGTCACCGAGGTGGATGGACATGCTGCACAATTGGATAGCAGCATGGAATTATTAAATACATTGGCATCTGCAAGCAGTAAGGGAACCAACCAGATCAGACAGGCCGTGGACGAGCTGGCTGCAACCGCTACATCACTGGCAGAGAATGTACAGACTGTTAATTCCAGAATGTTGGAGATGGGGGACAATGTTAATGCGATCCATTCGGAGACAGTAACATTGAATGAGAATTCCAATAAAATGGATCGTGCCAATCGTAATGCTTCAGAATCCATGAATCTGGTGCTGGAAAGCTCGCATACCTCTTCGGACATTATTACTGAGATGATCGTACAGGTAAAGGCAACCAATGAGGCCATTGCATCCATTAGTAAAGCAGTGGAACTGATTTCTGATATTACCGCACAGACGAATCTATTGTCATTGAATGCTTCCATTGAAGCAGCGAGGGCAGGACAGGCAGGCAAAGGCTTCGCTGTGGTCGCTACAGAGATCAAACAGCTCGCCGAACAGAGCAGCCAGAGTGCGGATACGATCAAGAAAATTGCTGATGATATTCTCGAAAAATCTAATAAATCTGTAGAGTTAACTGAACGGATGCGTGCACTGGCAGAAAAAGAGCAGGCAGACATCGGAGGTGCCAAGAATGGTTTTGATGCTCTGAGCCAGATTATTGAGGCTAATGTTACGACAGCGGGAATTATTGCGGAAAAAACGAAGAATCTGGAGGAATTGAAACAGACTATTATAAATAGTATAACAGAACTGAGTGCGATCAGTGAAGAGAATGCAGCCAGCAACGAGGAAGTAACGGCAAACGTATCTGATATCGCAGAAGCAGTTAACAAAATTTCGGATGATACAGGAACAATTAAAAAGGTATCCACGGATCTGGAAGAGTTGATGCAGTATTTTAAGTAGTTTGAGATATTTGGAGACATTCGTGGACGGGTGCTGCTTTATGTGCTATTATGCAGAATGTCATCAGAAAACAGTAATTGTAGGAAGTAACAGGGATTATAATGAAAAAAAGAATGTTCATGGCACTGGCGGTCGCTCTCACCGGAGTCAGTATGGTGGTGGCAGCAGGAAACGGAGAACTGAAAATACAGAGTGAAACCTCGGTACAGAAAGTACATGCGGCAGTAATACATCAGATCGGTGTCGAGCCGATCCCGGCTACCGGACAGATTACCATAGAGGATCTGCTGGCGGTACAGGGTGGCGAGACGGAAGATCCCAGAGCACTGGAAGGGGTGTCGGATCCGGAGGATGTTCCGGTAGACGAAGCTTCCGTAGAGGATACGAACGCAGATGAGTATGCATCGTTAGCGATCGCCAATGTGACGAATTACGTCAATGTCCGGACAGAACCGAACACAGACAGTGCCGTAGTGGGCAAAATCTATGACGGAGCGGTGGCACAGATCCTGGATGTGGCAGGAGAGGATCAGGACTGGTTCCGGATCATCTCCGGTAATGTGGAGGGCTATATCAAGGCAGAGTTTTTCATTTACGGAGATGCAGCAGCTGAGGTTGTAGACAATTATGTGACCAGATATGCTGTGGTTATCGCAGACCGTCTGAATGTGAGACAGGATCCTGCCACAGATGCAAAAAGAATTGGTTACATTGACAATGGAGAAAAGGTAAAAATTCTGGAGAATGACGGAGACTGGCTGAAGGTACAGTACACCGACAGCAAGGAAGGCTATGTCTCTGCGGAATATGTTACGATCTCGGAAGAATTTATCTATGCGAAGACAATAGAAGAGGAACAGGCGGAAATTGCCGCACAGAAGGCATTGCAGGCAAGAGAACAGACTGCCGAGCAGGATGCCCCGGAGGTGATCACGAACATCACACTTCCCGCAACTACTTATACCTCCAATGCGGAACTCAGACAGGGAATCATTGAGTATGCCATGCAGTATCTGGGCAACCGGTATGTACACGGAGGTTCCAGTCTGTCAGGAGGTACAGATTGTTCGGGATTTACCTGCTTTATCTATGCGGAGTTCGGATATTCTATCAGCCGTACACCGGGAGGACAGTATTCCGGTGCCGGACGCAGTATCAGTTCTGAAGAACTTCAGCCAGGAGATATTGTATGTTATAGTTCCAATGGAGGGAAGAGCTGTACCCATGTAGGACTGTATATCGGTGACGGACAGATCATCCATTCCGCCAATTCACGGAAAGGTGTCATTATCAGTGCTGTGGACTACAGTCCCATCATCGGTATGAGAAACGTTATTGATTAATAGAATCGGTTTTGAAATTATGGAGCGCCTGATCTTTGGTGAGTACGAAATCACCGAGGATCTCGTCGCTCCATTTTTGCAGGTCTTCCAGATGAAGAACCACACCGGCATAATTGCGGATGCCGTGGGAGGCCGCCAGCTCTTCGGTATATTCTTCCAGCAGATAGACATTTTCAAACCGTACCGGTCCGGAGGTGTACTGACAGACCAGCGGGATCACACCGGTGGTCTTCCGCTCGATGGAGACACCGTCCTCTGCAACGTGAAAAGTCAGCCAGGCCATACCCTCTAACATGCTGAGAGCATTTTTCTGGGTGGACACATAATTGCCCAGCGAATAATAGCACAGAGACTCATTGCCGTTTTCTGCGGTGATCCATTCCACAGGCTCTACCACATGGGGATGGGTTCCGATAATGACATCGGCACCGGCTTCTGTCATCTCCAGTGCCCATTTTTCCTGATAGCTTGAGATTTTGGAGGAATACTCAGTCCCCCAGTGAGGACAGACGATGACGATGTCTGCCAGTTCTTTTGCCCGGGAGATATCCTCTAAGACCTGCGGGTTCAGCGTGGTGAAGTCCATCTGTCCGTTTTTCTCATTTACGGCACACAGAAGATTCAGATGCCCCAGCAGATCTAAGGGGAGTGTCTCGGTATTGGCACCGTAGGTATAATTTAAGATGGCGAAAGTGACATCATCGATGGTAAGTAACGGAATGTCATCTGCCTGTGAAGCGTCTTCGTGAATACCGGTTACCAGTACCTCCGGGTGCTTGTTTTTCCAGAAATCCGCACAGTACAACAGGCCGTCCAGCTTCTGATCCGCGGTATGATTGGATGCCTGCAGAACCACGTTGAATCCGGCATCCGCAATCGCATCCCCAACTTCGGTAGGAGAATTAAAATAGGGAAAACCGGAAAATCCCCGGGAATTGCCGCCCATGACAGTTTCCTGATTGATGATCCGGATGTCTGCCGCGTTTAAGAAGGGTGAAATCCCCTGAAACAGCATGGAGAAATCATAAGTTCCGTCCTCCTGTTTTCCACTGGCCACGATTCCCAGATGCATCAGGTTGTCCCCGACAGCCATGAGCGTAATGTCATGCTCCGGGAAGGGAGTGGGGGTCGGCTCCGGAGTAGGGACGGGAACCGGTGTGGCAGAAGGCGGTGCAGGGGTCTGTGGAACGACAACAACATCGCTGCCTGCAGCAGTTTCTTCCAGAAAGTAATAGCCGCCCATGCTCACCAGTAACAGTAACGGAACGAGAACCAACAGCAGATAGAAACGTGAAATCGGTTTTTTCATATATTATCCTTTTGTTCTCCTTTATTATCTCTTACGGAATTCCGGTTACAAGGTCTGTTTACAATCAAAAGTAACAATAGTATTATAGCATTGATTTTATTTTTTCGCAAAAAGTAAAAATAAATTACTGTTTTCCTATTGACATAGTATGAAATAGGAGATATAATCCTACCCATAAGTTGATTCGATACTTAAATGAGACATCGAAGAGGAGGAAAAGGATTATGAAGAAGTTTGAGTGGAAGAGCGTTTTGGCACTGGCATTAACAGGAGCATTGGCACTGGGGCTGACCGCATGTGGCAGCAGCGATAACGGCGCAGCAACTACCGGCAGCAACGATGCTGGAAGCAAGACTGTATACCGCACTCTGGATGAGATCAAGGAAAGCGGTACCATCAACATCGGTGTATTTTCCGATAAGAATCCGTTTGGTTATGTGGATGAGAACGGCGAGTATCAGGGATATGATGTATATTATGCAAGAAGACTCGGTGAGGATCTGGGTGTCGATGTGAACTTCGTATCTACCGAGGCGGCCAACCGTATCGAGTATCTGCAGACCGGTAAGGTAGACGTGATCCTAGCTAACTTCACCGTAACTCCCGAGAGAGCAGAGGAAGTTGATTTCGCTGCTCCTTATATGAATGTAGCACTTGGCGTAGTATCCAAGGATGACAATGTAATCACCACTCTGGATAACTGGAATGCAGATGATTCTATTATTGTGATCTCCGGAACCACCGCAGAGACCTATCTGATTGCTAATTATCCGGACATTCCTTTACAGAAGTTCGATTCCTATGCAACCGCTAAGGAAGCTTTTGAAAACGGTACTTCCGTAGCATGGGCAAACGACAACACTGAGGTCATCGCATTTGCTCTGCAGAATGAAGGCTATACCGTAGGTATTCCTTCCCTGGGCAGCGCTGATACCATCGCTCCCGCAGTATCTAAGGGCAATACTACTCTGCTTGACTGGATCAACGATGAGATCGCAAGCCTTGGTGAAGAGAACTTCTTCCATGCAGATTACGAGGCAACTCTGGCAGATACCTATGGTCTGGATTACGAGGACAGCCTGGTAGTAGAAGGCGGCAAGGTAACCGCACAATAAGTACGGATCGGAATAGAATGATAGAGAGGGGACTGCGGGGCACGTATGTTGCCGCCGCAGTCTTTTCTTGCATCTGGCTACTTCTTTTGTTATAATCTAAAAAATTGTGTGTAACTATTCTGAATAGTTACGATTGTTGAAAAGCTTCCTGAAAGGAAAGAAATACATGAACTGGGAATTTATAGGAAAATATCTGCCTATGTATGAAAAGGCAGCGTTGCTCACCGTGAAGATCGGTGTCATCGGAATCCTGTTTGCGATTCTGCTGGGACTGGTATGTGCGGCGATACAATATTATAAAGTACCGGTGCTTCGGTGGATCGTAGCGGTCTACGTGGAACTGAGCCGTAATACACCGCTTCTGGTACAGCTGTTTTTTATTTATTACGGATTTCCGAAGATTGGGATCCGGATGTCAGCAGAGGTCTGCGGTGTGGTAGGACTGGCATTTTTAGGTGGCAGTTATATGGCGGAGGCATTCCGCAGCGGTCTGGAGGCCGTGGAACCGATCCAGAATGAAAGTGCCATCAGCCTGGGAATGAACTCCGGACAGGTACTAAGATATGTGATCCTGCCCCAGGCCATGTCTACCAGTATCCCGGCATTTGTGGCGAATATTATTTTCCTGTTGAAGGAGACCAGTGTATTCAGTGCCATCAGTCTGATGGATCTGATGTTTACGGCAAAGGATCTGATCGGCCTGTATTATAAGACTACCGAGAGCCTTTTCCTTCTGGTGGTATTTTATCTGTTGATCCTGCTGCCGGTATCGATCGTGGGATCTCTGGTGGAGAGGAGGATGCGTTATGCCGGATTTGGGGATTGATGTATTATTCAAAGGCACGAACATGCTCCGTCTGCTGCAGGGATTATGGGTAGCCATGAAGATCAGTATCGTATCTATTCTGATCAGTATGCCGTTAGGTATTCTGGTGGGAGCGTTGATGACGGTGAAGAACCGGTTCGTCAAAGCTATCTTCCGGGTCTATCTGGAATTCATCCGTATCATGCCGCAGCTGGTGCTTTTATTTATCGTATATTTCGGATCTACCAGAGCACTGGGCTGGAATCTGTCCGGAGAGGTGGCATCCGTCATCGTCTTCGTCCTGTGGGGCACCGCAGAGATGGGAGATCTGGTGCGTGGAGCGCTGATCAGTATTCCGAAGCATCAGTACGAAAGCAGTGAAGCACTGGGATTCAGTAAAATACAGACGTATCTGTATATCATTATTCCGCAGACTGTGCGGAGACTGATTCCGCTGTCCATCAACCTGATCACCCGTATGATCAAGACCACCAGCCTGGTGCTCATGATCGGCGTGGTGGAAATGCTGAAGGTGGCACAGCAGATCATTGAGGCCAATCGTATGAGCAGTCCCAATGCTGCGTTCGGAGTATTCCTTGTGGTATTTGTTCTGTATTTCTTCGCCTGCTGGCCCTTCAGTGTTCTGGCCAGAGTGCTGGAGAAAAAGTGGAATTAGAAATGGAACCGGAGTCGGAATGAGAATGGAGTGAAAACATGGCAGAGACATTGTTGAAGATAGAAAATCTGACAAAAGAATATGAAGGCCAGAAGATCCTGGACGGCATCAATCTGGAAGTAAAACAGGGAGATGTTCTGGTAGTGGTAGGTCCCAGCGGCTGTGGTAAGAGTACGCTGCTTCGGTGTATTAATGCACTGGAACCTATTCAGGGCGGTACGATAAAACTGCAGGGCATGGATATCCGCAAGGGCAGTAAAAATATCACCACCCTGCGTCAGAAGATCGGTATGGTATTCCAGAGCTATGAACTGTTCCCGCATCTGACGGTACTGGACAATATTACGCTGGCACCGGTCAAGGTACAGAAGCGCGATAAGGCAGAGGCACAGAAGGAGGCCATGGAGCTTCTGGCGCGCGTGGGACTGGCAGATAAGGCAAAGAGTTATCCCAGACAGTTGTCCGGTGGACAGAAGCAGCGTGTAGCCATCGTCCGGGCATTGTGCATGCATCCGGAGATCCTGCTGTTCGATGAAGTGACCGCGGCACTGGATCCGGAGATGGTAAGAGAAGTGCTGGATGTTATGCTGGATCTGGCAAAACAGGGCAAGACCATGCTCATTGTCACCCATGAGATGCAGTTTGCAAAGGCGGTAGCGGACAAAGTTATTTTCATCGACCAGGGTAAGATCGTGGAGGAGGCCGCTCCCGATAAATTTTTCGAACATCCGGAGACAGAGAGAGCAAAACAGTTCCTGAATGTATTCACCTTCGAACATGTGGAACATCATACAAAACAGGCATAGGAATCGCATAAATACAGGAAAAAGATAATGAAGAGAGTTTTCATTATCTTTTTTTTGTGCTATACTCATTATGGATTTTTGCGTTTTATTTCAAATGATTTACAATATGTGATCAAAGGAGAATGGGAAAGGTGAAGAAAAAACCTTATATCAGATATGTGATTCTGGGGATTCTGGCTACATTGATGGTGGGTTGTATCATCCGTATTGCCATGCCCAACCGGGAATGGAACTATACCGGAAGCTATACTTTTGCGGAAGGGGAATCTTATACAGAAGAGCCGGTATTTGAGCATATTTCGCTGGGGACAGGAGTATACCGGGTGGAGCTGTCCTACGAATGCACCGGGGATGCCATCGCGGTCTGCAATGTGAAAGACGGCACTGTGTATCAGGGAGGCCTGTTGTGCAACGGCGAGCATCTGTACAGTGCACTGGGGCATACCTCCTATGATTTCTGGCTTTATGAGCCCACAGAAGAACTGACGGTGACAATCGATTATTCCGGACGGGAAAAGCTGACCACCGGGAATCTGCGGATCGTGGAGACGAATCTTCTGTGGACAAGATATCTTGTGATCCTTGCGGCAGCAGCACTGTTGGTTCTTGCGACCATGTGGCTGGAGCGTCGGGAGGTGGTAAAAGGCAGAAATGAGCAGAGACGTCAGATCCTGTTTGGAATCGGTGTGATCGCCTTTTTTGCCTCCATTCCTTATTTATATGACGGTATGGTGTCAGGGGCAGATCTGACCTACCATTTACATCGCATTGAGGGTGTAAAGGATGGACTTCTGACTGGGCAGTTTCCGGTACGGCTGGAACCCAGATGGGTATTTGACCACGGCTATGCCAATGGTATTTTCTATTGTAATCTGTTATTGTATTTTCCGGCACTTCTGCGCATGGCAGGCTTTACGATGACAGAAAGCTATGCTTTCTATTGCATAGGACTTAATATTGCTACGGCAGCGATAGCCTGGTACTGCTTTAACGGAATATTCAAAGACCGGATCATAGGTCTGGTCTGCAGCGCATTGTATACTTTATCGATATTCAGATTTTTTAAGCTGGTAATGGTTGGAGCTGTAGGAGAGGGAAGCGCCTATACGTTTCTGCCGCTGGTGGTATACGGAATTTATCTTGTCTTTGAAAAAGATGTGGAAGACAGAGAGTTTCATAAAAGCTGGATCATTTTGGGACTGGGATATGCCGGATTGATCCAGACCCATGTACTGACCTGTGAGATTACGGCATTGTTCACAGTGCTGTTCTGTCTGATTTATATCCGCAGAGTATTTACATGGCCAAGATTTCGGCAGCTTGCGAGTGGAGCATTTTTTGCGCTGGGATTAAGCTTGTGGTATCTGGTACCGTTTGTTGACTATTATTTGACACAGGATGTCAGGATACGCCATGCATCGGCGAGAACTATCCAGGACAGAGGAACCATTTTTGCGCAAATATTACAGCAGTTCTGGTTCAGCAGAATTCCGGAATCCATGGAAGGCAAGGCAGGGGATTTACTGAATCCTATTGGGGTAGGATTGTTTCTGGTAATAGGAATGATGATTTTCTGGCTGCTGTTATTTTTGGGAGATTTGCAAAAACAAAAAGAGGCTGAGAAGAGCTTTGCGATAAAGGCAGCAGGATTCGGATGCCTTGCATTATGGATGTCCACAAATTCCTTTCCCTGGGATAACATTCAGAAAATTTCCGGCATTGCAGCGACACTGGTGAGCAGTCTGCAGTTCCCCAATCGTTTTCTGGGATGGGGTACGGTTCTGTTGGTGACGGTAACGGGATATGTGATTCGATATTTTCAGAACAACCGGAAAATCTTCTATCAGATGAGTCTGATCACGGCAGTAGTGTCTTTGTCTGCATCCTATCTGTTTATGATGGATTCGGGAGTACAGGAGAGGGACGTTACATTATATAATCAGGAAAGTATGGGATTTGGTTACATCTCCGGAGAAGAGTATCTGATCTATGGAACGGACAGCACAAAGCTGACTTTTGCAAGACCGGAAGCCAATGAGAATATTCAGATCGCAGACTATGAAAAGAGCGGTTTAAATATAAGCTTTTTCTGCAGGAATGATTCGGCCCGGGAGGAAATAGTAACACTTCCGGTTCTCATGTATAAGGGATATGCAGCCAGGGATGACAAAGGAGAAGTATTGGAGATCACAGACGACGGTGGACATATTTTGCAAGTGTGCATTCCGGGTGGATATGCCGGAACAGTCAGAGTGCGTTTTGTGGAACCGTGGTATTGGAGAACGGCGGAACTGGTTACTTTGATCACAGTAGCGGGTATTGTGTTTTTCGGGATTCGGAAGAGGAGACAGAGATGAAAAAGAAATGGATTTTATTAGCGGAAGGGCTTCTCTTAGCGGTTCTGTTCGTGCTGTCTTTTGGGGGATCGGATATTGTATTCGAGGCAGATCATCAGCAATTGTATCGGGTGGAAGAAACAGGGGGGATCGTCAGCAAAGATTTTGCATTGAACCCGGGAGTATATCGCATCATAGTAGAGTCGGATATTGCAAATGGCGGAATCGGAAGCGGAATGGAGATCAGTCTGGAAGCGGAGGAGACCACTTTTCGTGCGATCAGGGGCAACCGGGCAACTTTGTCTGCAGATACAGAGCATAAAAGGATTACCTATTATGTGGCAGATACGGTTGATGCAGCACATCTGCAGATACAGCCATTTTCGGAGGGAGGAAATGTTTCCTATGAGTTGAAAGTAGAGAAGACAACCGCCGGAAGAAGGATCCTTTTTGTAATAGTGCTGGTTCTTTTTGCCTGTCTGGATGGAATTGCGATATTCCGCAGAAAAGTATTGTGTAAAGAAGTGAGCGGACAGAAAAAATGGATCAACTGTGCAATGGTGGGAATCTGGATGATAGCCTGTATCCCCTTGCTGGTGGATTATCTTGTTCTGGGGACTGACAGTGTACAGTGTCTGAGAGAAACAGAGTATATGCTTCAGGGAGAATGGGGAAGGATTCCGGCAGCCCATTTACTATATTTATGGATTCCGGCAGGAATGCGGTGGATTGGATTTCCGGTCGCAACATCTTATAAGATCATGATAGCATTTTTATCCGGAGCTGCACTTGCATTGCTTTATTTCCTGTTTTCCAAGTGGGGAAAGGATGCGCGACTGGTGTTGGCGGCAGCAGCTTTTGGTATATGGAATCCTCTGGCGGTGAAGACTTTATATGTAATGGGAAATCCCGGAAAGTTTGTTGCCTGTGTGTTGGGATATGCAGTACTGGGCAGTGTGGTATGGATACTTCTTCAAAAAGGAAAAAGCCAGAACAAAATTTCCCCTTGGATCGTGTTTGCGGTACTGTTAATACTTGTTTTACAGGTGGTATATTATGAAAATACCATTATACTGCAATCGGATGTTCAGTACTGGTACAATGAAGAACCTTTCATGACAGGAGAATAACAGATGGAAAGTACTTTTATCATATTGACCCAGATTATTACCTTTGGAACCGCATGGAGTATGTTCCATTGCGTTTTAAAGAGAAAAAAGAAAGACTGGTTTTCACTGGTGGGGGCATTGGGGTATCTGTTGCTGCCTTATCATGTATATGTGGTAACGGAAAGTGTGGATCGGTCACAGATTCTGATATGGATGGTGGTGCCGATCCTGGCAGCGTCTCTGATAAAAATGTCGGATACGGAGAAAATGTTCTGGAAGACAGGCTACGGATTGACCGCAGTACTGGCCCTGGGGATTATCGGAAGACTGGATGGCGTAGCCGCGTTGACGCTTTTGTTCCTGATCTGCGTGGGTGGTATCTGCCGGAGACAATGGCAATATCCGGTGATCGGAATTCTGGGAGTTGCCATGGCATACCCCACCTATATGACGTGGAAACACTGGCTGTTCGACGGGTCCTTTGTGGAGAGCGGATTGGAATATACCAGCATCATGGAGCAGGGATACAGTATCGGCGGTCTGTTCAGTACTTATTTTTATAGGAACGGACACCCCGGAATGGGAATTCTGCTGCTTGGCTGTCTGTTGTTTTTGCTCTATCAAAGCTTTGTAAAAGGAAAAAAGATATGCGCCAAAAATGATCATATCTGGCTGGGAGCGGCGGCATTGCTCACTGTAATGTCTCTGCGGTATTTCCCGTGGGATTTTGTACAGAGAATGGGAAGCTGGGCACTGGGGCTGGTAACGCTGATCGGGACTCCAGCGGTGTTTTTCGGTTACGCCCAGATACTGTTGTGTGTGTGGAGCATTGAAAAATGCGGTGCAGTTTTACAGTTGACAGACAGAACAGCAAGGATGCGGGAAGGCACTGTCAAAAAGAATGGAGAAAAGTAGCATGGAAAGCAGGGAAGAAAAAGAATCCCAGGGAAAAATATTGTGGAAAATATTCCTGTCCACACTGTATCTGAGTGCATTCACGTTCGGGGGCGGTTATGTCATCGTTACGCTGATGAAGAAGAAATTCGTGGATGAATACCATTGGATCGGAGAAGACGAAATGCTGGATCTGGTGGCCATCGCCCAGTCTTCGCCCGGCGCGATCGCAGTCAACGGAGCCATCGTGGTAGGGTACAAGCTGTTGGGGATTCCCGGAGCATTGGTGGCGATCCTCGGCACGATTCTGCCGCCCTTTGTGATTATAGCGGCAATATCTGTCTGCTACAATGTGTTCCGCAGTAACTTCTTCGTGGCGCAGATGCTGTCTGGGATGCAGGCAGGAGTGGGAGCGGTGATCGCTTCCGTGACCTATGATATGGGCGCTCCCATCGTAAAGGAAAAAGATCCTATGTCACTTGTCATTATGCTGGGAGCTTTTTTGGCAGCATGTATTCTGGAGATCAATGTGGTCTACATTGTGATCGTCTGCGGACTGATTGGTTTGGTCCGGACACTTCTTTCCAAAAGGAGGTCTGGAAAATGATCTATCTGCAATTATTTTTAAGTTTTCTGCAAATAGGAATGTTCAGCTTCGGCGGCGGTTATGCGGCCATGCCTCTGATCCAGGGACAAGTAGTCACGACTCACGGATGGCTGACCATGTCGGAATTCACGGATCTGATCACGATATCACAGATAACACCGGGCCCCATTGCAGTGAATTCCGCCACCTTCGTGGGACTGAAGATTGCCGGGATTCCCGGAGCTGTGGTGGCAACGGTCGGGTGTATTCTGCCGTCCTGCATTATTGTGACGATCCTGGCAAGACTATACCTGAAGTATCGTAATCTGGATCTGCTGCAGGGAGTGCTGAAATCTCTGCGGCCTGCAGTGGTGGCAATGATCGCATCGGCAGGGATCCTGATCCTGAAAAATGCGTTCTGGGGAAGCGGAGGGACGATTTCCATGACGGGTACGGAGTGGAGCATGGTGGTGATCTTCGGAATCTGTGTGTTGCTGCTTCGGAAAACGAAACTGAATCCCATCTGGGTCATGGTACTGGCGGGTGTCATGAAGGTGGGAATCTCCGCAATGACAAATGTTTTGTAATGTAATAGGAAAATGAGGAAAGTGGATCTGCTTTTTGCGGATCCGTTTTTTTCTGTTCTAAAAATCGAAAAACAAATAGCCTCAAAATGTCCGCGGGAAAAATACACTTGTCTTTATATGAGAAATACTATATAATAGCACATAATGTGTGCAATGAAGTACATGTATACATCAGAAAAAAGGGAAAGAAGAGTGTAAGTATGAAAAAACTATTTGAAAAGTGGAACAGCATCAGCCTGATCCTGCGTATCGTATGTGGTCTGGTCATTGGTGTGATCCTGGGACTGGTCGTGCCGCAGGCAACCGGTATTGCCATTCTGGGAGATGTTTTTGTAGGTGCCCTGAAGGCCATTGCGCCTTTGTTGGTATTCTTCCTGCTGATCAGTGCCTTGTGTCATGCAGGGAAGAGCCATGGCGGCATCATTAAGACCGTTATTATTATGTACATGTTCAGTACCTTTCTGGCAGCGCTGGTAGCCGTGATCGCCAGCCGGTTATTCCCCGTGACACTGACACTGGCAGACGCAGCCACCGATATGGCAGGGCCGGACGGTATCGTGGAAGTACTGAAGACTCTGTTAATGAATATGGTAGCCAATCCGGTATCCTCTCTGTTAAATGCCAACTATATTGGTGTTCTGACCTGGGGTGTGATCATCGGTGTCGGTATGAGAGCAGCCAATGATACCACCAAGAAAGTACTGGATGACATTTCCAACGGTCTGTCCCAGGTAGTCAGCTGGATCATCAGTATGGCTCCCTTCGGAATCTTAGGTCTTGTATTCAGCTCCATTTCTTCCAACGGACTGGAGATCTTCTCCGAATACGGAAAACTTCTGTTAGTACTGGTAGGTTCCATGCTGTTTATCTACTTTGTGACCAACCCGATCATCGTGTTCTGGTGTATCCGCAAGAACCCGTACCCGCTGATCTTCAAGTGCCTGAAGAAGAGTGCCATTACTGCGTTCTTCACCAGAAGCTCCGCAGCCAATATTCCTGTGAATATGAAGGCCTGTGAAGAGTGGGGAATGGATAAGGATACCTATTCCGTAACCATCCCGCTGGGAGCTACCATTAACATGGACGGTGCAGCCATCACCATTACCGTAATGACACTGGCAGCGGCAAATACTCTGGGGATTCACGTAGACTTCTTAAGCGGTATCGTGCTGAGTATTCTGGCAACCCTGGCAGCCTGCGGTGCATCCGGCGTGGCAGGAGGATCCCTGTTACTGATCCCTATGGCATGTTCGTTGTTTGGAATTTCCAACGACATTGCCATGCAGATCGTAGGTGTCGGCTTCATCATCGGTGTCATCCAGGATTCTGTGGAGACCGCACTGAATTCTTCCTCCGACCTGTTACTGTCCGCATCCGCAGAGTTCAGACAGTGGAGACTGGAAGGCAAAGAGATCAAATATTAAAAAATAGTCTGAAAATCATAACAGGCAGTCAGAAAGCTGTTATCCGATCGTGGGTAGCAGCTTTTCTGCAACTAAAAACTTTGGTGATTTGAGATTTCTTGACACATTGTATGAGAAAAAGTACAATTAAGAGAAAAGTACTCTACGGTACGCAAAACAAAATAAGGATAAAAGGGATGGTGCACTATGGGGAAAACGATCAAAAGGTAAATTACGATGCAGACGGTGATCTCACTGGTTCTGGCGATCCTGCTCTGCGAACTGCTCAGTGTGAGCACTTTACAGAACAATATGACGACACAGGCCAGAAATTTCGTGGAGGCACAGGCCGGAACCAATGCCAATGTAGTGAATGAATGGCTGGTAGAATCTTGCAGATATTACGATCGATACTCTGACACAGATCGTGGGAAATGTCAGCACGGAGGATTCCATTCAGGCCTTTCTGCTGGATGCCGACGGCAACGTGGTCTCCCATGCAAACGAGGATTTCCTTCCCAAGAAAGAAGGCAATACCGCGTTGGCGGATGTGCTTGGCGTAGATTTGTCACAGGCATCCCAGATCCGGGATTATGATGGAAAGATGAAATTTATTGCAACCGCAGCAGTGGAAGTAACCGGCTGGACACTGGGCGTGGTACAGGATAAGGCAGTGGTAACGGATTTGATCCGGCAAAATGTGATCCAGGTGGTATTGATCGGTCTGGTACTGATCGTAGTCGTTACCCTGATAATGATCGGCAGTGTGAAGAAGAGCCTGAAACCTATGGAGAATATGAAATTCTTTATCTGGGATAAGGTCATCGGCAGAGAAAACTGCAGGAAACAGAAAGCAATGGTATGCTGGTATTTCTGGACGGAACGGTCATGAAGGATTATGAGAAACTGGCGGAACTGGCGGATGCGGTGGCCGGAGTGAATAAGAACCTTCAGGAGATCACCTATTCCAGTGAAAATATGTCTACAGAGACCAAGGGCGTATTACAGAGCATCGGCAAACTTCAGCAGAATATGCGGCAGTTCCGTGTCTGAGTAAGTTTGGAGGGAAATTATGTGGCAGCCACAGGAAGACAATACGTATAATGATCTGCGGGAAAACTCCATCAGACAATGGCTGGAGGATATGAGCAGACATGAAGATGTAGCGGTTCGCGGAGGCGTGAAAGTCACCGCGGAATATCTGGAGGATCTGAAGAAGCAGATCCGTCAGTTAGAGGAAAAATGTGCATTGAAAGATGCCTATTTGAAGAAGATGAAAGAGAAGGCGGGACAGTGAGAGATCACTGTCCTGTTTTTCTATAGAAAAATGCTTGAATTTCTGGCAGAAGCGGGGCCCGGGAGGGTTGACAGTTATCGGGAAAAAAAGTATCATATATAAGATATTGAGCTAAAATTGCGGGAAAGGCAATTTGCAGATATAAAATATACGAGCGGAAGGGTAGAAAACCATGGCACTTAGCAAGAAGCCCACAACGGGCATGAAAGATATCCTGCCGGAGGAGATGCAGATCCGCGATTATGTGATCAGCGTCATCAAGGATACCTACGGCAAATTCGGTTTTACTTCCATTGAGACTCCTTGTGTGGAAAATATTGCGAACTTAAGCAGTAAGCAGGGCGGTGACAATGAGAAGCTGATCTTCAAAATCTTAAAGCGCGGTGAGAAACTGAATGTAGCAGCTGCGACCACCGAGGAAGAGGTAGTCGACAGTGGGCTGCGTTATGACCTGACGGTACCGCTGGTACGTTATTATTCCAATAATGCGGCATCCCTGCCTTCTCCTTTTAAGGCATTGCAGATGGGCAATGTATGGAGAGCGGACAGACCTCAGAGAGGAAGATATCGTCAGTTTATGCAGTGTGATATCGATATCCTCGGTGAGCCGTCTAACTTAGCAGAGATCGAATTGATCCTTGCAACGACCACCACATTGGGTAAGCTGGGATTCAAGAATTTCCAGATCCGTATCAATGAGCGCCGTATCCTCAAGGCAATGGCTGCTTATAGCGGATTCCCCGAAGAGTCCTATGACAGCGTATTTATCACTCTGGACAAGATGGACAAGATCGGTCTGGAAGGCGTGGAAGCTGAGCTTTTGGAGAACGGTTTTGATAAGACATGTGTAGACAAGTATCTGGAACTGTTCAAGGGTCTGGAGAGTGCAGAGGATGGTGTGGCTTATCTGGCGGATACCCTGGAAGGATTCCTGGAGCCGGAGATCGCCCAGAGCCTCAGAGAGATCATGGACAGCGTCAAAGCCACCAAGGCTTCTGATTTCGAGATTGTCTTCGATGCTACGCTGGTAAGAGGTATGTCCTATTACACCGGAACTATTTTTGAGATCGCCATGCCGGAATTCGGCGGCAGCTGCGGCGGTGGTGGACGTTATGACAAGATGGTAGGCAAGTTCACCGGTAATGATGTACCCGCCTGTGGATTCTCCATCGGTTTCGAGCGTATCATCATGCTGCTCATGGAGAGAGGATTCAAAGTTCCTACGAGACCGAAGCAGGTAGCATACCTGATCGAAAAGGGCGTCAGTGGTGAAAGACTGTGTGAGGTGATCGCACAGGCCCAGGAAGCCCGTAAGGACGGTACGCAGGTACTGGTAGCCCGCATGAACAAGAATAAGAAATTCCAGAAAGAACAGCTGAACAAGGAAGGCTACGAAGAATTCGTGGAATTCTATAAAGAAGAATTAAAGAGATAAAAAGCAACAGACGAAGGAGCAAAAGCAATGATTCAGTCCAGAACCCATAATTGTAATGAACTTCGGATCGGCAACGTTGGCGAGAGAGTCACACTGGTCGGCTGGTTCGAGAACATGAGAAAAGTCAGCAAGAATCTCGGATTTGTCATTTTGCGTGATTTCTACGGAACCACTCAGCTGGTAGTAGAGACCGAAGAGATGATGAACGTGATGGATGGCATCAACAAGGAGTCCACCATCTCCGTGGAAGGTGTGGTAAGAGAGCGTTCCAGCAAGAATGCCAATCTGCCTACCGGAGAGATCGAAGTTGTGCCCGACAAGATCGAGATTTTAGGTAAGTGTATCTACAATGCACTTCCTTTTGAAATCAATCAGTCCAAGGATGCAGACGAGAATGCCCGTCTGAAATACCGTTATCTGGATCTGAGAAATCCGAACATGAAGAAGAATATCGTGATGAGAAGTCAGATCGTGGCAGAGCTGCGTCAGAGAATGTATGCTCTGAACTTCATGGAGATCACCACCCCTATTCTGACCTGTTCTTCCCCGGAAGGTGCGAGAGATTATCTGGTTCCTGCCAGAAATCATCCCGGCAAGTTTTACGCTTTGCCCCAGGCACCCCAGCAGTTCAAGCAGATCCTGATGGCTTCCGGTTTTGACCGTTATTTCCAGATCGCTCCCTGCTTCCGTGATGAGGATGCGAGAGCAGACCGTTCTCCCGGAGAGTTTTATCAGCTGGATATGGAGATGGCCTTCGCTTCTCAGGAAGATGTATTCTCCATCGTAGAGCAGGTACTTCCTCCCGTATTTGAAAAGTACGGTATTTATAAAAATGCTTCCAAGGCTCCGTTTGTACGGATCCCTTATCTGGAGGCTATGGACAAGTATGGTTCCGACAAGCCGGATCTGCGTATCGATCTGGTACTGACCGATGCCACCGAGGTAATGCAGGGCTGTGGCTTTGCTGCTTTCGAAGGTCAGACGGTAAAGGCCATCGTGGTGGATGGCTTCACCGCTACCCGTAAGCAGATCGATGCTATCTGCGCAGAGGTAGAAGTACAGACCGCACGCAAGGGATTCTGGTTCCGTGTAGACGAGAACGGAGAGTTCGTAGGCGGTATCTCCAAGTTCTTGCAGGATCGCAAGGAAGAAGTCATCAAGGCTCTCGGCCTTAAGAACGGTGACTTTGTAGGGCTTGCCGCAGGCAAGAAGCTGGAAGCGCAGAAGACAGCAGGTGTATACAGAAAGCTGCTGGGTGCAGCCAGCGAGAAACATATGAAGAAGGATTGCTACGAGTTCTGCTGGATTGTGGATTTCCCGATGTATGAGATCGGTGAAGAGTCCGGCGAACTGGAATTCTGTCATAATCCGTTCTCCATGCCCCAGGGCGGTATGGATGCGCTGAACAATCAGGATCCTCTGGAGATTCTGGCATACCAGTACGATCTGGTCTGCAACGGCGTAGAGCTGTCCTCCGGCGCAGTGAGAAACCATGATCCTGAGATTATGATCAAGGCATTTGAGCTGGTAGGTTTGGGTGAAGCCGACGTGAAGGCTAAGTTCCCTGCCATGTACAATGCATTCTGTTACGGAGCACCTCCTCATGCAGGAATCGCTCCCGGCGTAGACCGTATGATCATGTTGATCTGTGGTGAGGAAAGCATCCGTGAGATCATTCCTTTCCCCATGAACAAGAATGCCATGGACATTATGATGGGAGCACCGGGCACGGTAGAGCAGAAGCAGTTGGATGAACTGCATCTGGCCATCACCGCCAAGCCGGAAGAATAATAATGAGGCTGTCGCACGATTTCTGTGTGACAGCCTTTATGTTGGGTATATATGGCAATTTGTCAGGAGAAGAATATGGCTGTAGGAATTTATGTATTGCATCTGCACCCAGGTGAGGAAGAAATCAGGCGGACATTCCTGCGGGAAGCTGCAGAATGTGTGGATCCGGTGCGGTGTAAGAAGGTACAACGGCTGAAAAGCACCGGAGCAAAGGCAGCCAGTCTCGGCGCGGGAATGCTGTTGCAGAAGATGGCTCTGGATCTGATAGACGGTACGGAGAATACCGGAATCCTGTTTCTGGAAGAGGATGAGCTGCTTGCGGTGTTACAGGAGCGGATGCACCGGGACAAGGCGGGGGCGTTATCCTTTTCCTACGAATATGGAGAACTGGGGAAGCCACAGATCGTGAATATCCCGAAAAAATTCAATCTGTCTCATTCCGGAGACTATGTGGTCTGCGCGGTAGGAGACGGAGAAGTGGGAGCGGACATTCAGAAATGGGTTCCCTATAAGGAACGGACGGCAGAGCGTTTTTTTGCGCCAACGGAATGGAAACTGCTGCAGGAACTGCCTGCGTCACAGCGCACGGAACTGTTTTACCGATTGTGGAGCAGAAAAGAAGCCTACGGCAAATACACCGGCCAGGGGATCGGCAGTGCAGTGGGAGAAGATTTCTCCGACGAACAGAACTGGCAGGAAAAGCAGATATGTTTCCGGGAATGGGTTCTGGAGGATAGCTATTCGCTGGCGGTCTGTTACGGAACAGCAGAAGCGTAAAAGATAGGGGACGGGAAAGCTGTACAGGGATAGGAAGCATGAAAAGCGGATGCGCCTTACATGGAAAGCGCGAAGAAATGAGGACTTTATGAAAAGATTAATGATGTATCTGAAAGATTATAAGAAAGAGTCCATACTGGCACCACTGTTCAAACTGCTGGAAGCATTTTTTGAACTGTTGGTTCCTCTGGTAATGGCAAATATTATTGACTATGGTATTTCCAACCGGAACATGGGGTATATCGGGAAAATGGGACTGCTCCTGCTGCTCCTTGGTGTAGTGGGACTGGCGTCGTCCATTACGGCGCAGTTTTTCGCAGCCAAGGCGGCAGTGGGATTTTCTACCAAGTTGCGTCAGGCATTGTTTGATCATATTGAGGATCTGAGCTTTACGGATATTGATAAGGCGGGAACTTCCACCATGATCACCCGTATGACCAGTGATGTGAACCAGGTGCAGTCCGGTATCAATATGACCTTACGTCTGTTCTTACGTTCCCCGATCATTGTTTTTGGTGCCATGATCATGGCATTCACCATTGATGTGAAATGTGCCCTGATCTTTGTAGTGGCGATTCCTTTGTTGTCCATTGTGGTATTCGGTATTATTTTATCCACAATCCCTATGTACAAAAAGGTGCAGTCCAGGCTGGATCAGGTATTGGGCATCACCAGAGAGAACCTGACCGGTGTCCGTGTCATCCGTGCATTCCATCAGGAAGCGAAGGAAGAAGAGCGATTCCGGGAGAACAATGAGGCATTGTCCGCCATGCAGATCTTCGTAGGCAAGATCAGCGCCTGCATGAATCCTGTGACCTATATCATTGTAAACGGAGCCATCATTGCTCTGATCTATACTGGCGCCGTACAGGTCAATATCGGTAACTTAAGCCAGGGTGAGGTAGTAGCGATCATCAACTATATGAACCAGATCCTGGTAGAGCTGGTGAAGCTGGCGAACCTGATCGTAACCATGACCAAGGCTTTGGCCTGTGCAGAACGTGTAGCTTCCGTTTTCGATATCGGCGCAGATGCTGCATATGTGGGAGCGCAGAATCAGAAACTGGCGGATAAGGTAGATAAGAGCGCACCTTTCTTAGACTTCAAACATGTATCCCTGACTTATCAGGGAGCCGGAGCACCTACTTTGCAGGATATGAACTTCACCGTAAACCGTGGCGATACCGTAGGTATCATCGGAGGTACCGGTTCCGGTAAGACCTCCCTGGTGAACCTGATCCCCGGTTTCTACCCGGCGACAGAAGGTGAGATCCTGTTGGAAGGCAGAGATATCCGGACCATGAGTGATGAGGAACTGCGCGGACGTATCGGCGTCGTACCGCAGAAGGCAGTCCTGTTCAAGGGAACGATCCGCAGCAACCTCCAGTGGGGCAAGCCAGACGCTGCCGAAGAGGAGATGTGGAAAGCACTGGAACTGGCACAGGCATCGGAAGTGGTAGACGGTAAGCCCGGAAAGTTAGATGCAACTGTGGCACAGAACGGTAAGAACTTCTCCGGTGGACAGAGACAGCGTCTGACGATCGCAAGAGCCTTGGTCAGAAATCCCGAGATTCTGATCCTGGATGACAGTGCCTCCGCACTGGACTACGCAACGGATGCAAAACTCCGTGCAGCAATCCGGACTTTGGAAGATAAGACCACAACCTTTATCGTATCCCAGCGCGCCTCCACGATCCGCCATGCGGACAAGATCATCGTTCTGGATGATGGAGAGATCGCAGGTATGGGAACCCATGATGAGTTGTTAAAGGACTGCACCGTATATCAGGAGATTTATTATTCCCAGTACCCTGAACAGAGAGGAGGTGTTCGGTAATGCAGAAGAAAAATAACAAAGAGACGATGAAGCGGGTATTGAAATATATCCGGAAATATACACCGGCACTGGTACTCTCCCTACTGTTAGCAGGCCTGACCGTGTTACTGACCTTATATATCCCTATCCTCACCGGTAATGCGGTGGATCTGATCATCGGCGAGGGACAGGTGGATATGCCCGACATCTTTGCCATTATGAAAAAAATCGCTATCGTCATGATCATCACGGCAGTAGGCCAGTGGGTTATGAACACCTGCAACAACTATATTACCTATCATGTGATCCGGGATATCCGTACGGATGCTTTTGCGAAGCTGGAGATCCTGCCCTTAAAATATCTGGATGCCCATGCTTACGGTGATATCGTGAGCCGTGTTATTGCGGACGTGGATACTTTCGCAGACGGTCTGCTGATGGGATTTACCCAGCTGTTCACCGGTGTACTGACGATCCTGTGTACGCTGGGCTTCATGTTGGTGACCAATGTGCCCATCACACTGGTAGTAGTATGTATCACTCCGGTATCTTTCCTGGTGGCAAAATTCATTGCAACCAAGACCTACTCCATGTTCAAGGAGCAGTCCGAGACCAGAGGCGAGCAGACCTCCCTGATAGAGGAAATGATCGACAACCAGAAGATCGTAAATACCTTTTCCAGAGGAGAAGCGGTGAAGAGCAAGTTTGGGGAGATCAACGGCAGATTGCAGAAATGCTCTCTGAAAGCTATCTTTTTCTCCTCCATTACGAACCCGGCGACCCGTTTCGTTAACAGTCTGGTATATGCCGGTGTCGGTGTGTTTGGTGCGCTCGTAGCGATCAAAGGCGGTATCAGCGTAGGTCGTCTGTCCTGCTTTTTAAGCTATGCGAACCAGTACACCAAGCCCTTCAACGAGATCTCCGGCGTGGTAACAGAATTGCAGAATGCTTTTGTCTGTGCCGGACGTATCTTTGAACTGATCGACGAGGAGCCTCAGGTGCCCGATGCTGCGGATGCAAGAGTATTAGAAGAGGCTCAGGGCAACGTAGATCTGAAGGATGTATATTTCCAGTACGTACCGGAGAAGAAGCTGATCCAGAACTTTAACCTGCAGGTAAAACCCGGTCAGAGAGTTGCTATTGTAGGTCCTACCGGATGCGGTAAGACCACCGTCATCAATCTGCTGATGCGTTTCTACGATGTGAACTCCGGCTCCATTAAAGTGGACGGCACAGATATCCGGGATATCACCAGAGGAAGTCTCCGTACCAATTACGGTATGGTGCTGCAGGAGACCTGGTTACGTTCCGGCACTATCCGTGACAACATCTGCATGGGTAAACCGGACGCTACCGAGGAAGAGATCATCGCAGCAGCCAAGGCATCCCATGCCCATAGCTTTATCAAGCGACTGCCCCAAGGGTATGACACCGTGATCACCGAAGACGGCGGCAGCCTGTCCCAGGGACAGAAACAGCTTCTGTGTATCACCAGAGTCATGCTGTGCCTGCCCCCCATGCTGATCCTCGATGAGGCAACCTCCTCCATCGATACCCGTACCGAGATCAAGATCCAGAACGCATTCGCCACCATGATGGAAGGCCGCACCAGCTTCATCGTAGCCCACAGACTTTCCACCATCCAGAGCGCTGATGTCATCCTGGTAATGAAAGACGGAAACATCATCGAACAGGGCAACCATGAGACCCTGCTGGCAAAGGGCGGTTTCTACGCGAATCTGTATAACAGCCAGTTTGCCGTGTAACGAGACATGCAAAGGCAAGGAAACTACCACTCAATGGGGAGCTTGCTCACCAGGGAGTGGTAGTTTTTTTGACTTTATACGGCGACAGCCGTCATCCGCCGAAAGCCCGTCAGGGCTTTTGGCGGATGCTGGCATGGCTCGTTACACTTTCCCCGGTAGCGGCACGCCCTTTGCCCTTGCCATTCTCTTTCAAAAAAGACAGAAAATATATAGAAAATTGTCGAAAAATGTAAAAATATACCAGTACAATAAAAATATTGAAAATAAATTAAAATATTTCAAGAAATGTGTTGACAAATGTACAAGCATGTATTATATTAGACTTAACAAAAGGGAAACGGAACAACCCAACAAAGAAGGTTGGGAGAGAAGTACAAAAGAATCTATAGAAAGAGAGGTACAGTCCACCTAACAATTAAAGTCCTACCACAGTCTTCCATGATGTACAACTGAATAGAACTACCAAAGAGAACCAATTTACATAGAGAACATCAAGTACACAGAAGAAAAAGTAATGAACAACAGAAGATAAGAATTATCTCACATTACAGTACATACGTACAAAAGAAAAGTGGAAAGAGAACAAAAGACAAAATGGAAGATCAAATTTAAGAAAGAGAGGGCAAGCCATTGGAGCCTGTAGTCTGAGAGGGCGTACTGATTGAAAGAATGATCGGTACGCTCTCTTAATGTTGTATAACTATTCAGAGCCAAGTAAAAAATCAAGATGGTCGTCAAATGCTTGCATTTGTAAGTCCATATTGGATTTTTTATTTTGCGAATGAGGTTCTGAATAGTTGTACAATTTTCCAGTGGAAAAACCTACCGATATCATGTACAATAGAAGAATAGTACAGATAGAGGAGTTATGAAAATGGACACAAACGAACAGAATCAGCAGGACAAAAGAGAACTCAGACATAAGAGAAGACAGAGAAATCAGATCATTGCATATACGGCCGTAGGTATTATGATCCTGTTGCTGGCGGTGGGAATTGCTTTTGCTGTAAGCAAGATTACCAGCATGAGTCGTAATCAGGAAGAACAGCAGAACAAGGTGGATGAGATCCTTTCGGATGAGGAGACAATCCAGGCACCGACGGAAAGCCAGGAGACAGTGGTGGAACTCACGGATGAGCAGAAGCTGGATACCATTATTAATGAGGCAATCATCCAGAACATGCCTCTGGAAGATAAGGTAGCCGGATTATTCATTACGACGCCGGAATCGATCACCGGTGTGTCTGCGGCAGTACAGGCGGGAGACGGTACCAAGGATGCGTTATCCCAATACCCGGTAGGTGGAATCGTATACGCTGCGAAAAACATCCAGTCTGCAGATCAGCTGAAGCAGATGATCGATAATACCAAATTATATACCAGCTATCCCCTGTTTATTGCCATTGACGGAGAGGGAAGCGATACAGATGCGGTAGCTGCGGCAGGCCTTGGCACTAAAGTGGACACACCCCAGAGCATCGGGGCTACCGGAGATACCAACAATGCGTACCTAGCGGGAACCACGGTGGGAACTTATCTGGCAGAGCTGGGCTTTAATCTTGATTTCGCACCTTCTGCAGATCTCAGTGTAGTGGATGGAAATGCGGCAGGCAGCAGTTCTTACGGATCGGAAGCGGACAATGTGGCATCCTTTGTAGGATATATGCAGGCAGGATTACAGGAGCAGAAGGTGACCGCATGTATCGGACAGTTCCCTGGTATCGGCAGCAGTACCCAGAGCACGAAGGACGGCATGGCATCTACAGACAGAAGTGCGGAAGATTTCAGAGCCAATGAATTTGTGGTTTTCCAGACTTGTATCGACAATGGCATGACCAAAATGATCCGCATCAGTAATATGGCGTCATCTTCCCTGACCGGAGACAATACCCCCTGCACGTTCTCCAGCGCGGTGGTAACGGATATTTTAAGAAATGAACTGAATTTCCGCGGTGTGATCGTGTCCGGAGCCATGAATGAGGCTGCAATCTCCAATTACTATGGAGCAGATGAAGCTGCGGTACTGGCACTTCGCGCAGGCTGTGATATGATCTATGCACCGGAGAATTTTGAGACGGCATACAACGGAGTATTGGAGGCTGTACAGAACGGCACCATTTCCGAGGAACGCATCAATGATTCCCTGCGGAGAATCTACCGTATCAAATATGCGGATAAACTGGAACAGTAAAGAAGATAGAAGACGATTGCATGTGAGTGCAGTCGTCTTTTTTCTTGTAAAAAATGGCCGTTCATGTTATCTTAGCAATAAGAGCAATATTTCTCTTACAAATTCTCATATCGTTGACTAGCAATCTATAGTCGTTTTCCCAGAGACGTGAATGGAAGAAAGAAACATGAAGTTAAAATGAAGGTGGTGAAAAGAGTGAAGTGTATAGCATAGGAAAAATAAATCAAAAAATATATAAATGTATAACAGAGGATATTATTACCGAAGAGGTTATTATCACAGACAATCAGATTCAACATATTAAGGACAGACATCCAGAGGCATATAATAAAGTATTAAAAATATACAGGAGGCAATAAGTACCCCGGATTATATTATTAGGGATAAGCATGCATATACGGGACTGATTATTAAAAGAATACAAACGGAAGAAGGATTTTTACAGATTGTATTAAGATTATGTACTTCGGGGGATGAACATGGATATAAAAATTCTGTGATTTCATGCTGGAAAATTAGTGAGAGAAGATTGCAGAATTACTTGCGAAATAAAGAAATTCTTTACAGTAGGGAATAAACAGGGTATAATCTATATACAATAAGAGAGGAACTATCCGAGGTGGTAAATTTCGTTGCAACCACGCACCCTATGGGTCAAAAGAGATGCAGGAGAGGCGACGCCTGCCGGATGGTTTCTTGCTTATGTTATTGAGTCACCATTTTGTGGTGGCTTTTTTAGTTTTAACCACATTCGTTGTAGAACCAGCTGTCTACAATTTCATGCAGACACAAAAAGAGCGGAAACCCTGTAAAATCAAGGCTTCCGCTGCAAATAAAAGAAGCGCGAGACGGCGCACGAGGTCCGGGGGACCTCGGACTGCGCGGACCGGAGCGGAGCGTAGACATCGAACTTTCGAGCCCTGCCAGGGCTCGAAAAAAAGAACGATACCGATTTGGTATCGTTCTTTTTTTCAAGCGCGAGACGGGGATCGAACCCGCGACCCCCTCCTTGGCAAGGAGGTGCTCCACCGCTGAGCCACTCGCGCATATCTTACGGACAAGTTATAATATACTATAGGGCTCCGGAAATGTCAATAAAAAAAGTGTGCATCTTTTTTGTGAATTGCATATACAATTAACGCAGCAGTATTCTACGCAGCCATCCGGTGAATTTCCGCTCTATCAGGATCCAGCACAGATAAGCCAGAACAATGCTTATTACAACGCTTACGATCAGTCCGACAACAGATAATACGGATAGGGTGGAAAAGTCAAATACCACACGGTCCAGAAACATAACCGGATAGTAGTGTACCAGATACAGGGAATAGCTGATATTTCCCAACTGCACAAAAAAGCGGGGCATGGAAAGCCGCAGGCCTGCGAGAAAAGCAAGGATTAACAATAGCAGAGCCGGGAGCCCCCACTGGGGAAGCCTGAGGAACCCAATCACATTGATCCGGGGCGTAAAGTAAGCAAGCAGACAAAAGATTACCGGGATACATACCGCGGATACGAGGCTTACTGTCCGCGAAACCGGATGAAGGGTATGCCTGCGATACAAATACCGCAGCAGATAGTAAGCCAGAATTCCGAAGAGAAATTCCAACATGACAGGATCTCCGTAAAAAATGAGGAAAGGAGAAAGTACATTACCTATCGGAGACTGCCAGGATGAGATCGCCGGAGCAAATATCTGTACCATTCCCACCAGAATCACCAGAAATGCGCTGCAGATCAGACCGCGGTATTTCATGCTGATGTGAAAGGCAATGAAAAACAGCAGATAGAACAGCATTTCACAGTTAATGGTCCAGCCAATCCGTACCAAAGGCTGGATCGCTCCGCTGCCGATATCAAAAGGAATAAACAGCAGACTTTTGACCAGATAGGAAAAATCGTGTCTGGTCTGTTGGAACATGGAAGGAAACAACAACAGCGACAGATAGGTGCCCAGTGTCATCAGGTAGTAAAGCGGAAGAATCCGGACCAGGCGTTTGCGGAAGAAATATTTGGTACTTTTTTCCGTGGTAAACATGATCATGAATCCGCTGATACAAAAAAAGATGTCCACACCGAAAGCTCCGAAGTTCAGAAAACGGACATGCTGAAATACCACAAAAAGAGCAGCCAGACCGCGTAAAGCCTGGATGCTGTCAAAATGCAGTTCATGAAACTCTTTATTAACTGTTATATTTTCCATAGAAATAACCATGCCTTTTTGTACTAGCTTACGAAATATAACTCCATTTTAACATTTTTGCGGGAGATTGGGAAACATTTTATTCAGGAAAAAAACTTGCGTACTGCGATATAAAATAATACAATAATAAGTAATATAGATTATGCCCACCGGGCTGGGCATAGGAACCGGCGAACCGTGATTTGCGGAATTGACATAGAATAACAGGACGGTATGGATATAGATATGAGCGCAACGAGACAGCAAATGTTAGAGACAGCAGAACGCCTGAATCAGCAGATGGCAGACGGAATTCCTTTTACCTGGGAGACTCTGGAGCAGGCACTTAACACTGTGACAGAACAGGATGACAAGGGAATCCACGGATGGATCTGCTATTTTGCTGCCTTTTATCAACTGACAACAGGGAATCAGGAGGGCTGCCTACATTATCTGGATGAGAGCGTCAGGTGTCTTCTGGGAACGGATCAGGAGCATCATGTAGCCAGAGTGTACAATATGATCGGTATTGTGGCACATATGCAGAACAACCTGTCGCTGGCCATGGAACAGTACGATAAAGCATTGGATTATACGGAAAAATACGATGATAAGATGGTGCACAGCATTGTACTGAGCAATATGTCGGGTGCGTATTATCTCATAGGAGCTTATGAAAGAGCTGTGCAGTGCCATGCGGAATGTATCCGCGAATTTGAACAGGCGGATGACAACAGTACATACAGCAGGATCAATTTCCGGAAAATGCTGGCAGAGTACGGATGCTGCCTGCTGCATCTGCATATGGATGACGAGGCGGAAAAGGTACTGTGTAAACTGGAAGAGACCGGGCAGAGCGAGGAGGTCATACGTGAGACAAGGCTGGGTGTCAATGTATTTCTGGCTCATCTGGCGGAGCGAAACGGAGACCGGAAGAAGGCAGAAGAGCATGTACGTACAGCGATAATGGCATTAGAGGATATGACACAGGTCTCTTCCGAATACGACAGTATTCAGAATCTGCTGCAATATGTGGAAAAGATAGGCAAACCGGAACAGATAGAGGAAGTATTGAACTGTCTGGAACCAAAGGCTGCCATTGAACAGAACAAGAGTCTGCTATTGCAGCTTTTGTCTCTGCGGATGCGTTATTGCAGTTCCAGGATGACTCCGGAAGAATTCAAACAGAGCGCGGATACCTTTTTCCATCTAAAGGACAGCTGGGAACTGACAGAAAACAGTCAGGTCATGTATATGATGGAACTCAGAAAACGATTACAGACAGCAGAAGAGGAGCAGAAGGAACAGGAACGCAAGAGAAACCGGCTGTTGTATCAGGCGGATCATGACGAACTGACCGGACTCTATAATAAGAGAAGCCTGAATCGTTATCTGGAGGATGTGTTTGAAGACTGTCTTCTGAATGAGAAGGAACTGGGCATTCTGTTCCTGGATATTGACCATTTCAAACAGTTGAATGATCGCTATGGACATGGAAGGGGAGATGAAGGAATCTGCGCGGTAGCGGATACTCTGAAAAAATGTTTTCCGGAGGACTATGTGGCGCGTTACGGCGGAGATGAATTCCTGGTGGTCATGACGGGACGTGACAGGGAGTATGCAGAGGAACATGCAAGACAGCTATGTATGGGCATCCGGGAATGTGAGATTCCCAATGAAGACTCTTCTGTGGAACCCTGGCTTACGATTTCCGTGGGTGGTGTCTGTGCTATTCCGAAGGAACCAAACCGAGTGTGGGATTTCCTGTCGGCTGCGGACAAAACACTTTATGACCAGAAAAATGAGCAAAAAGGAAAAGTACGCTTCTATGTGGGAGAAGGACAATACCTATAGCTCTGCAACCAAAATAAAAGGAACACAACAATGGATAACAAGCAATATTCCACCCGCGAATTGTTTCGCAGGTTTGCACCTTATTTTAAAAAATACCGTTTTACCTTGTGGATGGATCTGTTCTGTGCAGCACTGACCACGGTCTGTGAACTGGTGTTGCCGTTAATTATGCGCTACATTACCAATGAAGGGCTGCGGGATCTTGCGTCCCTGTCGGTGAAGACCATACTTTCACTGGGAGTTCTGTATTTCGGACTTCGTATCGTGGATTGCATCGCCAGTTACTATATGTCCGATATGGGACACGTCATGGGCGCGAAGATCGAGACGGACATGCGCAGAGATGCATACAACCATTTGCAGAAGCTGTCCAATACTTATTATAATAATACCAAAGTCGGTCAGATCATGGGGCGGATCACCAATGATCTGTTTGATGTGACGGAATTCGCCCATCATTGCCCAGAAGAATTTTTCATCGCCGGAATCAAGACCGTAATCTCTTTTATCATTCTGGCAAATATCAATCTGCCGCTGACATTGATGATCTTTCTGTGCGTGCCGCTGATGTGCGGTGTGTGCATGATCCTGAATTTCCGGATGCGAAGTGCCTTTCGCAAGCAGCGTAACCAGATCGGAGAGCTGAACGCCCGGATCGAGGACAGTCTGCTGGGCCATAAGGTGGTCAAGGCATTTACCAATGAAGAGGTGGAAAATGTCAAGTTTGAGAAAGATAACGGCACTTTTCTGGATATTAAGAAGCTGACCTACCGTTACATGGCGGCATTCAATACCACAGTGAAGCTGTTTGACGGATTGATGTATCTGGTGGTATTGGTGGCAGGCGGTATTTTTATGGTAAACGGACGGATTGCCGCTGGTGACCTGGTGGCATATATGCTGTATGTATCCACCCTGATCGCAACAATCCGGCGTATCATCGAATTTGCCGAACAGTTCCAGCGGGGCATGACCGGTATCGAGCGCTTTTTACAGATCGTGGATGCGGATATCGAGATCTTCGATGAGCCAGATGCCATAGAACTGAAGGACCCGAAGGGAGAAATCTCTTTTGAAAAAGTAAGCTTTGAATATCCGGATGACCATAACAAGGTATTTACCGATCTGAACCTGCAGATCCACGCGGGAGAAAAGGTGGCCATCGTCGGTCCTTCCGGTGGTGGTAAGACAACGCTGTGCAATCTGATCCCGAGATTTTATGATGTCTCAGAAGGCAGGATCCTGTTGGACGGCCAGGACATTAAGCATTTTACGTTAAAGAGTCTGCGGGGCAATATCGGTATCGTACAGCAGGATGTGTATCTTTTCTCCGGTACGATCTATGAAAATATCGCTTATGGACGTCCCGGGGCTTCGAAAGAAGATGTGATCAATGCGGCAAAGCGTGCCGGGGCTCATGAATTCATCATGGGACTGAAGGACGGTTATGATACTTATGTGGGAGAACGGGGTGTAAAGCTGTCCGGCGGACAGAAACAGCGGATCAGTATTGCCAGAGTATTTCTGAAAAATCCACCCATCATCATTCTGGATGAGGCCACTTCCGCACTGGACAATGAGAGTGAGTTTGCCGTGGCAAAATCTCTGGGAGAATTGTCGGAGGGGCGTACTACTCTGACTATCGCCCACAGACTTTCCAGTATCCGCAATTCCGACAGGATCCTGGTGCTGACGGATGACGGCATTGTGGAGGAAGGCAATCACGACCAGCTCATGGAACAAAAAGGGATCTATTATCAGTTCTACGAAACAGCCAATGCTTTAAAATAAACTAACAAAACGGGAGGTAAATCTATGAAACTTGTGTTTGTGGGGGCAGACCATGAAGTAACAGGAAGCTGCCATTATCTTGAGGTAGCCGGAAAGCATATTCTGGTGGATTATGGTATGGAGCAGGGCATCAATGTATTTGAGAATGTTCCGCTGCCGGTGGCGGAATCCATGATCGATTATGTCTTTCTGACGCATGCCCATGTGGATCATTCGGGACTTCTGCCACTTCTATATGCCAGAGGATTCAGAGGCCAGATCTATGCCACGGATGCCACGGCGGATCTGTGCAGCATCATGCTGCGTGACTGTGCGCATATCCAGAGTGCTGAGGCAGAGTGGAAGAACCGCAAGGCAAAACGTTCTGCCAACAATGCAGTGGTGGAACCGTTGTATACCATGGAGGATGCGGACGGCGTGATCCGCAGACTGGTTCCCTGTCATTACAATACGATCGTAGAAGTGTGCGAGGGCGTGAAGATCCGTTTCACGGATATCGGACATCTGCTGGGGTCTGCCAGCATCGAAGTCTGGCTGACAGAGGACGGCAATACGAAGAAGATCGTATTTTCCGGCGATATCGGCAACAAGCATCAGCCGCTGTTGAAGGATCCCACACCCACAAAAGAAGCGGATTATGTGGTCATGGAGTCTACCTACGGTGACAGGATGCATCCCAAGGACAAACTAGACTATGTGGCGGAATTGACAAAGGTACTGCAGGAGACACTGGATCGTGGCGGTAATGTGGTGATTCCTTCCTTTGCGGTGGGCCGTACTCAGGAGATCCTGTATTTCCTGCGGAAAATCAAGGTGGGACGTCTGGTCAAAGGACATGAGGATTTCCCGGTGTATGTGGACAGTCCCATGGCGGTGGAGGCCACCGGTATATTTCAGGAGAATCGTTATGAGTGCTTTGATGACGAGGCTATGGAATATGTGAAAGAGGGCATCAACCCCATTGCATTTTCGGGATTGAAGCTGTCCATCACCAGTGAGGAATCCAAGGCCATCAATTTTGACGAGACCCCCAAGGTCATCATTTCCGCTTCCGGTATGTGTGATGCGGGACGTATCCGCCATCATCTGAAGCATAACCTGTGGAGAGAAGAATGTACGATTCTCTTCGTGGGTTACCAGTCCGTGGGAACCCTGGGCAGAGCGCTGGTAGAGGGTGCCGATGAGGTAAAGCTTTTCGGTGAGACCATTCAGGTGCGGGCACAGATCCGGAAACTGGCGGGATTAAGCGGCCATGCGGACAAAGAAGGACTGATCGAGTGGATCCAGGCCTTTGAAGAGAAGCCGAAAAAGGTGTTTGTGGTACACGGTGAAGACAGTGCCTGCACTGCATTCACCGAATGCCTGAAGATCGAGTATGGGCAGAGGGCTTACGCACCTTATAGTGGCACGGAGTTCGACCTGATCAGCAATAAATTTACCTATGAGGCTGCACCGGTTGCCGTGAAGAAAAAGACGAAGCCTGTCACCGGAGTCTTCGAGAGGCTGTTGGCTTCTGCAAGACGTCTGCTGGCGCTGGTTACCAAGAGCGAGGGTGTCATGACCAATAAGGACATGGCCAAGTTCGCCGACCAGATCAATTCCCTGTGTGACAAATGGGAAATATAAGTGCATTCATAGGAAGTATTTCTGACTGCTTGCAGGCAGGAAATACTTCCTATGAGAGGCATAAGCAACCCTGAGTATGCAGGACGAGAGTCCGGAATACGAAGGGGTGTACGATTTCGAGAGTGCGAAGCGCGGAGAAATCGGTTATATAACATAATAAGATTCTCCATCAGCTTCTGCGTGACTGCTTGCAGTCAAGGCTTTTGGCTGATGAGAGAATCAAACTGATATGAGTAAGCAAGGCGGTAGCCTGGAATACGAATATCAGAGCGATTTCGAGAGTGCGAAGCACGGAGAAATCGGTTATATATTAGAAGATAGAATAAGGAGACAACATGAGCTTAGCTGATCATATTTTTATCGATATGTGTAATGACATTCTGACCAACGGTACCAGCACGGAGGGCGAGAAAGTGCGTCCCCATTGGCCGGACGGCACCCCTGCCTACACTATTAAGAAATTCGGAGTAGTGAACCGGTACGACCTGTCGAAGGAGTTCCCAATCCTCACCTTACGAAAGACGGCGCTGAAATCCGCCACGGATGAGATGTTGTGGATCTGGCAGCGCAAGTCCAACAACATTCATGACTTAAAAAGCCATGTCTGGGATGAATGGGCGGATGCGGATGGTTCCATCGGTAAGGCCTACGGTTACCAGATGGGTGTGAAACATCAGTATAAAGAGGGCATGATGGATCAGGTGGATCGTGTGATCTACGATCTGAAGAACAATCCCTTCAGCCGCCGCATCATGACCAATATTTACGTGCATCAGGACTTGCATGAGATGAATCTGTATCCCTGTGCCTACAGCATGACCTTTAATGTGACTCAGAAAAAGGGAGAGGACAGGCTGACCCTGAATGCCATTCTGAATCAGCGTTCCCAGGACGTGCTGGCAGCCAACAACTGGAATGTGGTACAGTATGCGGTGTTGGTGCATATGCTGGCACAGGTCTGCGATATGAACGTGGGTGAGCTGGTGCATGTCATTGCGGATGCCCATATCTATGACCGACATGTGGATGCCATTAAGGAACTGATAAGCAGAGAGCCTTTCCCGGCACCGAAGTTCTGGCTGAACCCGGAGATCAAGGATTTTTACCAGTTTACACCGGATGACGTGAAGCTGGAGGGTTACCAGACCGGGGAACAGATCAGGGATATACCTATAGCCATATAACATGATGTCGGGGTCAAAAGCCCCCGACTTTGATGCCTACGGATTGTTCCGTGCTACGCACTCCCACGTCTCCGCTCCGCTTCGGTCCGTGCTAGACATGTGCCACTGGCACATAGCACCCTACCCAATATTCGCATATCGTGGGATTATCATCCCACTTTTATGCTCATATCGGGGCGGGTCCTAAGGTCTTTCACCCACCTATGAGCAAGCTCATGTGGGCTTAGACCTTTTGACCCTGGCATCATAACATAATAGGATCATCCATAGACGATAGCGTGGCTGCTTGCAGACAAAGCTATTGCGCTATGAGATGATCAAACTGATAGGAGTAGGCAGGGAGATAGCCCGGAATACGAATATCAGAGCGATTTCGAGAGTGCAAGGCACGAAAAAATCGATTATTAAGAGGAGGACAACATGAATTTAATCGTAGCAGTAGATAATAACTGGGCCATCGGCAGCAAAAACGAACTGCTGATCCGGATTCCCAATGATCATAAGCATTTCCGTGAGGAGACCACCGGTAAGGTAGTCGTTCTGGGACGTAAGACCTTAGAGACGTTTCCCCAGGGAATGCCTTTAAAGAACCGTATCAACATCATCTTATCCAAAGATCCGAACTATCAGGTGAAGGATGCCATCGTGGTACACTCCATCGAGGAGCTTCTGGAAGAACTGAAAAAATACGACGAGGAAAGCATCTACATCATCGGCGGCGAGAGCATTTACCGTCAGATGCTGCCCTACTGCGATGTGGCACATGTGACAAAGATCGATCATGCCTACGAGGCAGATGCCTATTTCCCGGATCTGGACAGTGATCCCGAGTGGGAGATCACCGCAGACAGCGATGAGCAGGTCTATTTTGACATCACTTACCAGTTCTTGAAATATGAGCGGAAAAAGTCTTAAATGCAATGACAGATATGTAGTGATTTTAATCTGAAAAAACTGTGAAAAGAAGAAAAACGACACATTTTCACTGAAAAAGTCACTGGAAAGCATAAATGTGTATATTGACTTTTATTACAAATGGTATAATAATGAAAATCAATAAATTCTGTTAAGAGAAATCAACAGGCAGAGTGGTAAACCGAGGAAAGAAGGAATACAAAAATGGAAAAGAAAAACATTGACTGGGGTAATATCGGTTTCGGTTATATCCCTACAGATTACAGATATGTGTCCAATTATAAGGACGGTAAATGGGATGACGGTCAGCTGACCCAGGATCCTAACATTGTACTGAATGAGTGTGCAGGCGTACTGCAATATGCACAGACCGTATTCGAGGGCCTGAAGGCTTACACCACAGAAGATGGACATATCGTTACTTTTCGTCCTGACTTGAACGGTGAGCGTCTGGAGTCTTCCGCAGCAAGACTGGAGATGCCCATTTTCCCCAAGGAGCGTTTCGTGGAGGCTGTTACCGAGACGGTTAAGGCCAACGATGCTTTCGTACCTCCTTACGGCAGCGGTGCAACTCTGTACATTCGTCCTTATATGTTCGGCAGCAATCCTGTCATCGGTGTAAAGCCTGCGGACGAATATCAGTTCCGTATCCTGTGCACTCCTGTAGGACCTTACTTCAAGGGTGGCGCTAAGCCCCTGACCATCCGTGTCACCGACTTCGACCGCGCGGCACCTCACGGAACCGGTCATATCAAAGCTGGTCTGAACTATGCTATGAGCTTACATGCTATCGTATCCGCTCACAAGGAAGGCTACGATGAGAATATGTATCTGGATGCTGCTACCCGTACCAAGGTAGAGGAGACCGGCGGTGCGAACTTCCTGTTCGTTACCAAGGACAACAAGGTCGTAACTCCCAAGTCCGACAGTATCCTTCCGTCCATCACCCGTCGTTCTCTGGTATATGTTGCCAAGGAATATCTGGGACTGGAAGTAGAAGAGAGAGAAGTATACCTGGATGAAGTAAAAGACTTCGCAGAGGCTGGTCTGTGCGGTACCGCAGCAGTAATCTCCCCTGTTGGCAAGATCGTTGACCACGGCAAAGAAATCTGCCTGCCCAGTGGCATGACTGAGATGGGACCTGTCACCAAGAAGCTGTATGAGACTCTGACCGGTATCCAGATGGGCAGGATCGAAGCTCCTAAGGGCTGGATCCATGTAATCGAGTAATCTGGTATCAAAATTGAATAATATTAAAATGCGTGTGGAGAATATCCGCACGCATTTTTTTGTCTGTAGAATTCTTAGATTTTTCTGAACTTCCAAGAAACCGTGGCACAGAAGAAAAAAATAGGGTATAATCAGAATTTAGAGACTTTGAGAAAGTAGGAAATGTTATGTTTTTTAAAAATAGATGTCATATCACCGCGGTATTGGTGGCGGGAGTGCTGGGAATAAGTATGGTGACGGGACTGACCGCCTGCGGCAGCAGTGACGGCACAAAAGTGGTATTTACCACAGGATTTGGGAAAAATGAGGTATTTCGGATCGGGGACGAGTCCTGCTCTAAGGCGGAGATCATGATCTACCTGACCACGACCCAGAATCAATATGAGAATGTCTACGGGACGGAGATCTGGAATACTTCCCTGAACGGAGTGACTCTGGAGGATAATGTCAAGGAGACAGTGCTGGCAAGAATTGCTCAGATCAAGACCATGTACCTGCTGGCAAAAGAGAAAGAGGTCACGTTGGATGAAGCCGAGGAGGCAAAGGTCGTCCAGGCGGCACAGGAGTATTATTCTTCCTTAAATGATACGGAGATCGAGGCTATGGGTGCCACGGAGGAGATTGTGGAGAATCTGTATCGGGAATATGCCATGGCAGACAAGGTCTATCAGTTGATTATACAGGACATCAATCCGGAGATCAGTGATGACGAGGCACGCAAAATTACGGTGCAGCAGATCTTTTTTGCAACAGCATCCACGGATATGGACGGAAACCTGAAGCCTTATTCGGAAAGCTCCATTCAGAGTGCCTATGAGAAAGCCTGCGAGGTAAGAGACCTGGCGGTGGACGGAGAACACGATTTCACGGAACTGGCATCCAAATACAGCGACGATTCCGAGATCACCTATTCCTTTGGCAAAGGAGAAGCGGAGAGCACTTATGAGGAAGCGGTTTTCAATTTGGCAACAGACGAGGTGAGCCAGGTTGTGAAATGTGAACGAGGCTATTACATTATCAAATGCATCAATACGCTGGATCGGGAAGAGACGGACGCTAATAAATTAAAGATTGTAGAAGAGCGGAAACGGGAAGTCTTCGGGCAGGAGTATGACAGCTTTGTGAATACACTGGTGCGTCAGCTCAATGACAAGCTGTGGGACGAGATCACGCTGATCATGGACGAACAGGTGACTACGGACAACTTTTTTGATGTGTATGCAAAGTACTTTCCGGAGGAGTAATTTCTGTTTTTTTACACGCTTTATTAAAATTTTAGAATTACGGAAATATTGATAAATACTGGATTTTTGACTTATTGTTAGCACTCATTTATAATGAGTGCTAAATTTGTCTTGACTTTTCAATTTTACAGTCCTACACTTAGAATCAGTTAGGAAACAGTCAGCCATGGCTGTGCAATTTTAGAAAAGGATGTGGTAATAATGGCAGCAAAAAACGGTAGTTTGTCAATTAACAGTGAAAACATATTTCCGATCATTAAAAAGTGGTTGTATTCCGATCACGATATTTTCTACAGAGAGTTGATCTCTAACGGCTGCGATGCCGTGACCAAGCTGAAAAAGCTGGACATGATGGGAGAATATGCCCTGCCTGAAGGCTATAAGGGACGTGTGGATGTCATCGTGGATCCTGAAAAGAAGACACTGACCTTCAAGGATAACGGTCTGGGCATGACTGACGACGAAGTGGAAGAGTACATCAACCAGATCGCATTTTCTGGCGCAACGGATTTCATTGAGAAATATAAGGACAAGAGCAATTCCGACCAGATCATCGGTCATTTTGGACTGGGCTTCTATTCTGCATTCATGGTAGCGGATGAAGTACACATTGATACCTTGTCCTACAAGGACGGCGCCAAGGCAGTGCATTGGGAGTGCGACGGCGGCACCGAGTTCTCCATGGAAGACGGAGACAAGACGGATGTCGGTACGACCATTACCCTGTTTTTAAATGAAGATTGTCTGGAGTTCTGTAATGAGTACAAGGCTCGTGAGGTCGTGAAGAAGTATTGTTCCTTCATGCCTACCGAGATCTATCTGTCCAAGGCGAACACCAAGGAGACCCAGATCATCAAGGAAGAGGAAAAGCTTCCTGATGATGAAGTCCTGGAAGAGATCGAGCCGGAGAAGAAGGAAGCGGCAGAAGGTGAAAACGCTGAAGCTGCTGAGGGAACAGAAGAGCCTAAGAAGCTGAAGATCAGAAAGCGTCCTGAATTGATCAACGAGACACAGCCTCTGTGGACCAAGCATCCCAATGAGTGCACGAAGGAAGAGTATCTGGACTTCTACCGCAAGGTATTTCAGGATTACAAGGAGCCTCTGTTCTGGATCCACCTGAATATGGATTATCCTTTTAATCTGAAAGGTATCCTGTACTTCCCGAAGATCAACATGGAGTATGAGTCCATCGAAGGTACCATCAAGCTGTACAACAATCAGGTATTTATCGCAGATAACATCAAGGAAGTCATTCCTGAGTTCCTGCTGCTGTTAAAGGGTGTCATCGACTGCCCGGATCTGCCTCTGAACGTATCCAGAAGTGCATTGCAGAATGATGGATTTGTCAAGAAGATCGCCGAGTACATTACCAAGAAGGTAGCGGACAAGCTGGCCGGTATGTGCAAGACGGATAAGGAAGAGTACGACAAATACTGGGATGACATCAGTCCCTTCATCAAGTTCGGCTGCCTGAAGGATGACAAGTTCTGTGAGAAGATGAATGATTATATCCTCTTCAAGAATCTGGACGGCAAATATCTGACTCTGCCCGAGTGTCTGGAGATCAAGCCTCAGGACGAGGAAGAGAATAAGGAAAATGCTGTAGATGAGAACGGCAACAAGGTAGAAGCTGAGGTCGTAGGGGATAAATCTGAAGATGAGGCTTCCGGGGAGAATACCGAGGAAGAGAAGAAGGAGAAGATCATCTACTATGTAACGGATGAACAGCAGCAGAGCCAGTATATTAATATGTTCAAGGCTGCCAAGATGGATGCTGTGATCCTGACCCACAATATCGATCAGCCCTTCATCTCCCAGTTGGAGCAGAAGAATGAGGGAATCAAGTTCCAGCGTATCGATGCAGATGTGACCGATGCCCTGAAGTCCAAGACTTCCAAGAAGGCTGAAAAAGAGATGGAAGAGCAGGCTGAGAGCATCAGCAAGCTGATGAAGAAGGCTCTGAAGAATGACAAGATCACGATCAAGGTAGAGAAGCTGAAGAACAAGAAGATCTCTTCCATGATCACGCTGTCCGAAGAGAGCAGACGTATGCAGGATATGATGAAGATGTACTCCATGCCCGGCATGGATATGAGTGCTTTCGGCGGTGAGGGCGAGACCCTGATTCTGAATGCCAACCATCCTCTGGTACAGTACATCACCGAGCACCAGGACGGCGAGAACGCAGAAATGATCTGCGAGCAGCTGTACGATCTGGCAAAGCTCCAGCATGCACCCTTGTCCGCCGACGCCATGACCAAGTTCGTGGCAAGAAGCAATGACATTATGATGCTGTTGACCAAATAAAAATGACGGATTAAAAACAAAGGGAATCACAATCTGGGAACGATTTGTGGTTCCTTTTTTGGGCTACACGGTGGCTCGGGGACAGATGCAGACCGGTACCGGAATTAGTATTTAGTGAATGCATATCACCCGTCTGTTAATCAAGTAGATGTATGATGAAGACAAAACGGATAGAAGTTAGTCTACTTAGTATATGGGAACATGCACATATTTTTCTGACTTTGCATATTCTGTAAGGAACATTTGTTGCCTGACCGGATCAAGACAGACAAAACGGCATAGGCAGAAAGGACCTCTGTCCATGGACACTACTTATACAGGAACACTTCAGATCAGCGTTGTCTCCGCTCTGGGGATGACACCGATACCCGGCGCGACCGTCACTGTCTCCTATACCGGGGATCCGGATTCCCCGCTGGAGACGATGACTACTGACGAATCCGGGCAAACCCCTACGATAACACTGGATGCGCCGCCGAGAGAGCTTTCTTTATCTCCGGATATTACGGCACAGCCCTATTCGGAGTACAACATTCAGGTGACTGCAGAAGGCTTTGAACCGGTACTGGTATCTGGTTCCGAAATTCTGGCAGGCGAATTTTCCCTACAACCGATCCGCATGAATCCGCTGAATGTAACAGAGGAGGAAGAAAAAGTAGTAGTAATACCTGCACATACGCTTTTCGGAGAGTATCCTCCGAAGATTCCGGAAGAAGAAATCAAACCTATGAACGAGACCGGGGAGATCGTACTGAGCCGTGTGGTGATTCCGGAATATGTGATCGTACATGACGGTGTCCCGGAGGATCCCACTGCCCGGAATTACTGGGTGCGCTATAAGGATTACATTAAAAATGTGGCCTCCAGCGAGATTTATTCCACCTGGCCGGAGAGTGCAATTTATGCTAATATTCTGGTCATTCAATCATTTACGTTAAACCGTATATATACGGAGTGGTACAGGGGACGTGGATACGATTTTACGATAACTTCTTCTACGGCGTATGATCAAAAATGGATCTATGGCAGAAATGTGTTCGAAGAGATCGACTATCTGGTAGATTCCATTTTTACCAACTATTTGTCAAGGCCCGGTGTACGACAGCCCATTTTCACATCGTATTGTGACGGTAATCGGACTACCTGCCGGGGGCTGAGCCAGTGGGGCTCCAAGTCATTGGCGGATCAGGGATATTCCGCTATTGATATCATTCATTATTATTACGGCAATGATATGTATATCAATTCCGCAGATATTATTTCGGGAGTGCCTTCTTCCTGGCCGGGGTATGATCTGACTATCGGTTCTTCCGGGGAAAAAGTCCGTCAGCTGCAACAGCAGTTGAACCGGATCGCCAGAAATTATCCGGCGATTCCTACGTTGACACCCGACGGAATCTATGGCTCCGGTACTGCGGAGGCTGTCCGGACGTTCCAGAAGATATTTAATCTTCCTCAGACCGGAATCGTGGATTATCCTACATGGTTTGAAATCTCGGATATTTATGTGGGGGTGACACGTATTTCGGAGCCGGATGCGTAGTAAATGGGAAGTTACGCGAGCAATGAGCCGCGTAACTTCCCATTTACCATGTTGTAACAAGTGTAATTCCAACAATTTTCCCGGACAAGCAAAAAAACCGCTTGACAGATAAAAATAAATAACGTATTATTGTATTAAATGAATAATACAGTAAAACAACAAGACAATGAGGGACCCGGGGAGGCATCGATAGAAACGATGCGTGACAGATAATAAGAAACAAGAAAGGATGATAGGAATGGCGTGGGAATTGGATGCTGACAGACCCATATATGCGCAGCTGGTGGAGCGGATCCAGAAAGAGATCGTGTCCGGCAAATATCAGCCGGGAGAGAAGCTGCCGAGTGCCGTTACGGTATAATAACGACAAACGGAAAAAGCCTTTATTTTCAAGGGGTTTGAGCGTTTGCCGTCATTTATTCAATTCCTTTTCCAAGTTGAAATGTGACGAGAAAATCATCGAAAAAAGGAGGTTGTTTCATTAACGACAAAATTTAATAGTGCCAGCGGTCCGGTATTGCCGGATCGCTGATTGCCGTGGGCGTTTCACTTTTACAGGTGGGCGCCCTTTTTCATACCCATTTTCAGGAGAAAGGAGATTCACATGGAATTAAACGAAATGGAAAGACGGCTGCTGTTTCAGGTTGAAGGTGACTATCAATCCAAAATCCTGAACGAGCTTTACATGACCGCCCGGTACACAAAGAATCCCGAACAGCGGAAGGCAGCGGAAAATCTGATGGCAAAGTTGCGCGTCCTGACGGATGCCGAGTGTATGGACATCGTGTGGGATATTCAGAAGAATTACCGTCTGCCCTACCCGCCCCGGACGATCGGGGAAAAGATTGCCGAGGCCAGGCAGCAATCCGGCGCAGAGAAATTGAAGGGGCATGACATCATGGCGCTGGAACGCTTTGACCCGGAGGTAAGGCACATGATTGTCTTTGATGTGCTTTCAGGTGATTCCCCTGTGGGTAACAAGGGCGATAAGATGCGCCTGTTCCTTACGGATGCCGGCTATCAGAAATTCTTAGACAGCCAGGAACGGGGCGAAGTCAAACTGAAAAACCATGCGAAGGTCTCAGGCGGCCATCTCCACTATGACCGCAGGGACCGTGCCTTGTAACGGAAATAACCGGAGAAAGGAGGCTGTGAAATGGCTGTATTCCGGGTAGAAAAAACGAAGGACTTCACGATCATGTGCAACCACCATCTGCGCAATACGGAACTGTCCTTAAAGGCAAAGGGGCTTCTCTCCCTCATGCTGTCGCTGCCGGAAGATTGGGATTATACCACAAAGGGGCTCGCCCATATCTGTAAGGACGGTGTGGATTCGATCACTACCGCCCTGAAGGAGCTGGAGCGGCACGGGTATCTCACCAGGCAGCGCCTCCGCTATGAGAACGGGCAGCTCGGAGATATTGAATATACCATCCATGAAAAGCCTGTAAACGCTGAAAAACAGACGTTTCCACCTAAACGGGAAAATCCAAGACAGGTAAATCCAGGACAGGCAAAACCTGAACAGGTGGAACCTGGACAGGAAAATCCCGCACAATTAAATACTAATCCACAAAGAACTAAAAAATCAAAAACGGATATATCAAGAACCCATCAATCAATCTATCCAGCAGAGCCGGAGGCGGCAGGCCGCCCGGATGGGATGGATCGGATTGGATTGATAGACGCATACAGCAAAATCATCAAAGAAAATATTGAGTATGACTGTATGGTCTCCCGGTATGGGAAAGAACGCTTAGACGAGACCGTGGAGCTTATGCTTGAAGTGGTTTTATCCAAACGCCCCTTTATCCGTATCGCCGGGGATGATTTTCCCAGGGAGGTGGTAAAGGGCCGTTTCCTGAAGATCAATTCCGGCCACCTGGAGTATGTCTTTGACTGTATTGACAAGAACACTACAAAAGTCGGGAATATCAAGGCATACCTGCTGGCGGCGCTGTATAATGCCCCAGCAACAATGGACAGTTATTACCGTGCCGAGGTCAACCATGACCTGTACGGCTGTTAGGCGCCTCTGGGCGTCTTTTTTCATCACGGAAAGGAGGCGGGGCACGATGAAAAGAAATACTGTGCCGGCACGATGCCCGGCGTAACCAAAGAACAGATTCAGGCGGCGCGGGAGGCGGACCTGTTCGCATACCTGCAGTTCCATGAGCCTGGGGTACTGAAACGGGACGGGCCCAATTACCGGCACAAGGAACATGACAGCCTGGTCTATGTAACCGGGAAAAGGTACTGGTACTGGAACAGCCGGGGCCGGAGTATCAACGCCCTGGATTATCTGATCCAGATTCGGGGCTATGGGCTGGTGGATGCGGTCCATACGCTGGTAGGCGGAGAAATCCAGCAGGCACCGGCCTATCGGAGTGCAACAGAAAAAGCCCATGTGCAGAAAGAACCGGAGAAGAAACCTTTTTCTCTCCCCTGGGCCAGACGGTGTGCTACCTCTGCTGTTTCCTATTTACAGCGGCGCGGGATCAGCTCTGATGTGATTGGCCGGTGTTTCCGGAAAGGGCTGTTCTATGAGGCACGGTATCATGGCGAGCCGGTCTGTGTGTTTGTGGGAAAGGATGAAGTCGGCAAAGCGAAGTTTGCCTGTATGCGGAGCATTACCGGCAATCTCAGAAAAGATGTTTACGGCAGCGACAAGGAATATAGCTTCTGCTATCCACCGAGGAATCCGGGCAGCCGCCATGTGGCGGTCTTTGAGGCACCCATTGACGCCCTTTCCCATGCCACGCTGCAGGAATTGAAAGGCTGGAAATGGGACGGCTACCGGCTGTCTTTGGGCGGCACTTCCCATGTGGCGCTGACTGCATTTTTGAAACGCCACCCGGAAATCCGGTGCGTCAGCCTCTACATGGACAATGACCTTGGAGGCCTTAAAAATGCCAGGAGGATCAAGGCAATGCTCCATGAAGATCAGCGGTTCAAACATATCCGGGTGGGGATCAACCCGCCCCGTATAGGAAAAGACTACAACGAAATGCTGCTCCATGTTACGAAGAAAATGAAAGACCATCAACAACAATGCCGCCAGAAACAGGCGGCTATTTCAATTTGACAGGAGGATTTTAGAAATGATGAACACAGAGAACACCGCTTTACAGATGATTGCCGAAGCTGCCCGGTGTCCGGACTATGGCCCCGACATGGTTAAGGCGCTGATGAAAAAGCTGGATATGAACGAGAAAGGCTTTGCACTTCTGATGAACGTCGCCCCTTCCACGGTTCGGCTCTGGACCAGCGGTGCAGCGCAGCCATGCGGAACAGCAAAGCGGCTCATGCAGATTTACGAGACCGGGCCGGAGATCGTCGGCAAGATTGCCGGAGGGCAGCCGCCGGCAGATGGGAGGAATCTATAAATGGCACCGGTCACTATGAAAGATGATGCGCTTCCGCAGATTCACTTAGTCCGTGATACAGATTTAGGCGTATTTGCCTATGAACTCCATATCCTGGCCGGGGATTTCCTGCGGGAAAGTGAATTCAACCTGCGCTCACTGGCAACCAACACCGGGCCGGATTCTATCGCTATCATGGGAAAAAACCACATATGGCTTGCTGATGCCCTGTCTGCCTACTATCCCACAGGAGAGCTTTACCGGATGGCCGCCATGACGGAATACCCCGGCGCCAGGGCTTTCCTGTTCCACACAGAGCGTAAGGAGGACGGACGGCTGTACGGGGATGTCCTGATGACGGACCTTGACACGCTGCGGCAGGACATAGAACGGAATACCCTCTACCCTTACGGAGTCAACATGGAATACCGGGACGGCACGAAGGCGGAGGCAGGCATTGAAAAATGGGAGGCAATGGAACTATGCGAAAAGGACGCCCTGAAAACCTGGCGCTACCTCTATGCGCCGGAGCAGGTGACGGAATGGCAGCACCACTATTCCAACCTGTTCAGCCAGTGGAAGGCACAGGCATTTTCCTATATGCCCCAGGATTTGGAGGAACGTCTGAATGTGGAGTATATGGAGGAGGCGCAGAACCCGGACACAGATATGTACCGCATACCCCTGGGAACGGCGAAGCAGTTGCTTCTTGACGGGGCTTCGGTCTACCGCCTCCTTCCCGGAGGGGCGGAAAAGATTGCGCCTATTGCGGCTGTCCGGGCGGGCCTCTGGTATAAGCATTATCGGGAGTTTGCCGTTACCCCGGAGGACCTGGGCGCGCTTGACCGGCTGGTCCGCAGGGAGACAGACCGGCTCATGAGAATACGCCCGCAGCTTGATAAATCACAGGAACGCCGCCCTTCCCCGGAGCGGTGATTTTTTATGACAGACTGGAGGTGATATTGATTGGCGGATAACATACAGCATGAAGATTTCGGGGAAAAGATCGGCGGCGCGAAAAAAGACTTATGGAAGGACCGGGGGCTCTATGTGAACGACCTGGACGCCATGAATGAGCGCGAAGCCGAGAAATTTGTAAAAAAGGATAATATCTGGAAGAAACCGGATTATCAGGCCATGCTTGATGATGGGATTCCCCTTGGCGTGGTGTATTTCATCAAAAAGGCGAGGGACGGGCTGAACGCCTCCCCGCAGTATTACCGCAGGGATGATACGCCGGAGAAACGCCTTGCAAGGCAGAAAGAATATATCCAGACGGTACGGGAGCTGCAGGGCGCGGTTTCGGAAGTCCGCACCGTGGAGGACGCCATGCAGGTCTATGACCGTTTCTTTGTGGAAAACGGGTATCTGGAACAGGTGCAGGGCTGGGGCAGCGGAATCCATTACCAGGCAACGGAAAAGGGCCGTGAGAACCCGGCCATTACAAACAAGCTGTCCAATACCCTGATGGTCCGCTCGGCAGGATATTTTGAGCGGAACTTCACACAGAAAGCACAGAAGGAACAGTTTGGCGTTTCCAAAGACCAGAAGGTGCCGAAGGGCTATGCGATCCATTTCAACGACGGGAAGAATACTTATTCCAAAAATAATGACTGGAAACCTGATACCTGGTATGTGACGAAGGGCTATTCCATCTTACAGACAAATTTTGAAACGCGGGAGGCTGCCCTGAAATGGGTGCAGGAGCTGGCAAAAGGCCGCAGCAAAAGCGGAAAGACGCGGTTTGTGCCTCCACAGCTTATCGCTGTGCGGCGAACCGGGCCGGATTACAGAAACGGCGCAGAGATTACCGGTCAGCACTACCTTGATACTTTCGGATTTCGCGGCGGTGAGTTTGGGAACTGGATGAACCAGAATGACCGGCAGGCTTCCCTCAACATGGGGTTTGAAGCGCTCAAAGATTTGGCGGCAGCCCTGCAGGTCAGCGACAAAGATATTGCCTATCAGGGGACGCTTGCTATCGCTTTCGGCGCCAGGGGCAGCGGCAATGCGGCAGCCCACTATGAACCGCTTCGCAAGGTTATCAATCTCACGAAGATGCACGGGGCCGGCTCTTTGGCACATGAATGGTGGCACGGGTTGGACGATTACCTGGGTACGAAAATGGGCGCAAAGGGGATGCTCTCAGAACAGCCCCGCCTCTATGCGCCATTTCAGAAGTTAATTGAAGCCATGAAATATAAACCGGAGACACCGGAGCAGGCGGTGGCCCGTACCGAAGCACAGACGGAGCGCACCCGGAAAAATGCGGCAAGCTGGCTGGATTCTGCGGTGCTCGGTTCTCTGAAACGGCATGGCAATGAGGAACAGATGGAAACTTACGCGGTTCTCAGGGAGGCGTTTCTGTCCGGCGAGGCCGGCTCCGTGGAACAGATCAGTGCCTTTAAGAAGTCTGTCACCGGGCGGGTGATCCCCAAAAGTGAGCGGGAAAGGCTGGAAATATTCGAGCACATGCTGTCCGGGATGCAGGCACAGGAGGCCCCGCAGATTGGACGTGTGGAGACCGATTTTTACCGAAATTCCGTGCGCATGGGAAAGGAATGTGAAAAGGACGGCGGCTATTGGGACAGCAACGTGGAAATGACCGCCAGGGCCTTTGCCTGTTACATCAAGGATAAGCTGCCCTATCAATCGGATTATCTGGTGGGCCATGCGGATTGTGCCGTTACCTTTGTTTCCGATAAAGACGGAAAAATGGAGGTTTTGAAAGCCTATCCTGAAGGTGAGGAACGGCGGGCTATCAACGCGGTATTTGACGAGATCGTGGCAGACCTGAAACGGGAGCAGATACTTACCCATTCGGATGTGACGCTGCCCCTTCCGGCGCAGCCATTAGCAGAGAATGAGCAGATTTCCATATTTACGGCAGAGCGGCCTTCGGTCATGGCACAGCTTGCAGCGGCGAAGCCGGCAGAAAAAACTACCCCGGCACAGGCGGTCCCGAAAAAGAGCCGTGTGCCGGAGATTTAAGGAGGTGTGAAAGATTTTGGAAGAAAATAAAGATTACCGTGCTTACCGGTACGGCGATCATTTGGAACCAGGTGCAGAGCTGAAAATCGAGCACAGTGTTTCTTGTGAAGATGTGGATATTTCCTCCCTGATTACAATGGGCGCCGAAAATCTGGAGGCCATGCGCCAGGGAAGTATCGACGGTGAACAGAAAGCCTATGAGATTGTGGTCGCGGCGGCAAAGCAATGGGAAAAGCAGGCAGCCGCCACGCAGATGATCAACCGGGCGCTTTCTTACCTGCGAACCCCGGAGGTGACGCATACCGCAAATGAATGGCGCAAAACCGGCAACTGGCGGAATGACGAAGAAATCAGCAACCGCGTCTACCGCATGAGTTGTGGTATTTGGGAAGATACCAAATATGACCGGGAAACCAAACAGAGCGTACCGGTTGCCTGGTATGTGACCTGGGATGTCTATGTGAACTCCCCAAAGCAGGGCTATGGCGAAAAGATTGCCGGGCAGAATCAGAAACGCTACACGGACAAGGCCGCCGCTGAAAAGTATCTGGAAGGCCGGAAAAAAGCCTACTCCCATTTATTCACGGAAATTTCCCCGCAGATACCAAAACAGTATGAGCACCATTTCACTGTATATGGAGCACTCCTGCCGGGGTACACGGTGGAGGGTCAAGAACCGGTAAAAACAGACCGTACCGCCGCCGATGTTTCGGAGGGCGGTATTTCTATGCCTGAAAAACCGGAGAAACCTTCCGTGCTGGGAAAGCTGTCTGCGGCCAAAACGCAGGAGAAAACATCTGCTGCTCCCGGTGCGGCAAATAAAAAGAAGGAGGATATGCAGCTATGAAGGTGTTAATGGTAGAGCCGGGCAAATCGCCCTATGAGACTGAAATTGAGGGCGGGCTGGAATCCTTGCAGGCAGCCGTTGGCGGAGATATTCAGGCAACTTATCCCTTTGACGATCTGGTTGGGCTGATCTGCAATGATGAAGGCAAGCTCATAGGTCTGCCCTTAAACCGGGCACTTTATGATGATGAGGGCCATTTGTACGATATTGTTCCCGGCAATTTTTTGATCGTCGGTTTGGGCGAAGAAGATTTTACAGACCTTCCCGCTGACCTGATAGAGAAATACACGGAGCGATTCAAATACCCGGAGAAGTTCTTCCGGCTGGCGGGTGAGATCGTTGCGGTGAAGCAGCCCCTCCCACCGGAAGAAAAGCAGCAGCCGGCTTCTGTCATGGAGGAACCGGGCAGGGATGACATAAGGCTTGACGATACCACGGATTTGGCCTTTGACCTGGATGAATTTTTCAGGCAGAACAGCGGGGCCTATGCAGACCTGTACCCGGATTCCCATGCAGAGAAAGAGCGCATGGCGGACGAGCTGCTTTCAGGAGATACCGGAAAAATCCGAATGAGGCTGGCGGCATTTGAGCGCGAGGAACACATGGAGGGAGAAACAGCGCCGCTTTTAGCGCGTATTTCTTCCTATGAAAAAGAGTACGGGATCAGCACTTATTCTATTTATCAGCTTGGCTTATCGGACAATACAGATAACCTCCGTTTTATGTCTCTGGACTGGCTGGAAAGCAAAGGGTTTTCCGTGGATCGGGATCATTACCAGATGGTCTATGCAAGGCAGCGGGAACCGGGCGAAACACTGGAGGATATTTACAGGCGGTTCAATATCGACCACCCGGAAGATTTCAGGGGCCACTCCCTTTCCGTTTCCGATGTGGTGGTCCTGCATGAGAATGGCGCGGACGCCGCATATTACGTGGACAGTATCGGCTTCAAGGAGCTGCCGGGCTTCTTTGACGCAGGGGCACCGGAGGCCAGGCGGGATGTTTCGGTGCGGGAACAGCTTGACAATGCAAGGAAACAGGCAGCGCAGACAGAGCCGAAAGCGCCGGATAAAAGGCCCAGAGAGCCGGAAAGGAGCTGATAGCTTATGCTGATGGCAGTAGAAGGTCCCTATGCCCTGATGGTGCAGCCGGACGATATTTTAATCTCTCCCCGTGAGGTAGACGAGCATTTTGGAACGATGGTCTGCTTCCACTCCCGCTACGCACTGGGTGACAGCCACAATTACATGGATAAAGACGATTTCCTGCGGGAGATGTATTTAGATACCGTGGGACATGATGAAGCGGGCCTGAAACGCTATGAACACATGGTGAACATTGTGAGCAGCCGGTTCCGGCACGGGCCCAAGACGGAGGAACAGGCGGTTGATGACGCCATGCTGAAGGTGATCTCCGAAAAATACATTACGCTGCCCCTTTATCTGATGGATCACAGCGGCCTTGCCATGCAGACCACAAGTTTCAATGATCCCTGGGACAGCGGGCAGGTGGGATGGATTTATGTTTCCAAAGAGGATGCCCTAAAAGAGTTCGGCGGCGAAAAAATGACCGGCGCCCTTCGGAAAAAGGCGGAGGATCTGATGCGCAGCGAAGTGGCCGCTTATGATTCCTACCTGCGGGGCGAGTGCTACGGATTTGAGCTTTACAAAAACGGCGAACTCACGGATAGCTGCTGGGGCTTTATGGGCGACCTGGCCGATGTCTGTAAAGATATGGCTGAATATCTCCCGGAGGGCTGTAAGAATATGGTGGACCACCTGGAGGAACAGGATCACCCGGCGACCATCATCAAGACGCTTTTGAAACATGCGAAAATCCAGGTGAACCAGGCGGCAAAAGCCTTTGAACATACCCCGCGCCAGCAGGTGATCGGGGACGCTCGTTAAACAGTTATTTCCTATTTATTATTACAGATTCTATCAGGAAGGAGGATGCACATGCAGGAAGAATTGGAACAGCGGACCGTTTCGGTCTCCATCCAGGCGGCAAAGCTGTCCGGGCGGGTGCTGCGTTCTGCGATTGCCGCTGTGCTCAGGAAAATGGAGCAGGAACGCACTACCCCGAAAGTCGGCAGGAACAGCATGAAACGGCTGACCTATAAAGACCCTGGAGCCAATACCATTGAAGTGTCCGGCAGAATCCGCTCTTTTGAGCGGTACGCCAGGAAACACCAGGTCCGCTACCATATTGAAAAAGAGCTGGGGACCGATCCCCCGAAATGGACGGTCTATTTCAAAGCAAACCAGGCGGACGCACTGACAGCGGCTTTTAAGGAATTTACGAGGAAGGATCTTACCCGCAGCACCAGGCCGTCGCTTCTTTCCCAGCTTCATAAATTTAAGGAGCTGGCGCAGGCGCTTGGCCGTGACCGGGTAAAGAACAAGGAACACGGAGGGCCGGAACGATGAAGATAGATACCGATGCCCTGAAAAAGCAGGTGATCCTCCATCTGCCCTATCTTCTGTTCCTTCTGGTCTTTGCGAAGCTGGGCGAGGCGGTTCGCCTTGCCCCCGGAGCGGATGCCTCACAGAAATTATTAGGGCTTTCCGAAGGTTTCTCACTGGCTTTTCAGAGTATGTGGCCCGGTGCGGCGCTGGACTGGCTGGTGGGATTATGCGGTGCGGTGATTGTGCGGCTGGCAGTCTATCTTAAAGGAAAGGATGCCAAAAAGTACCGCAAAAATGTGGAATACGGGAGCGCCCGCTGGGGCAACAAAACAGATATTGCCCCTTTTATGGACCCGAAACCGGAAAACAACATTATCCTGACGCAGACCGAGGGGCTTATGATGTCCGGCAGGCCGAAGAATCCGGCCCATGCCCGCAATAAAAATGTGCTGGTAGTCGGTGGTTCCGGCTCTGGCAAGACGAGATTTTTTATCAAGCCCAATCTTATGCAGATGCACAGCTCCTATGTCGTCACCGATCCGAAAGGTACGGTCTTGATTGAGGTGGGAAAGCTGTTAAGCCGCGGCACACCGAAACTGGATAAGGACGGCAACCCGGTCCGGGGAAAGAATGGAAAAATCGTGTATGAGCCTTATAAGATCAAGGTATTCAATACGATCAACTTTTCAAAAAGTATGCACTATAACCCTTTTGCTTACATTCACAATGAGAAGGATATTCTGAAACTGGTAACGGTGCTGATCGCAAATACCAAAGGAGAAGGAAAATCCGGCGACGATTTCTGGGTCAAGGCCGAAACTTTGCTTTACACAGCATTGATCGGCTATATCTATTATGAGGCCCCCACAAACGAGCAGAATTTTTCCACTCTGGTAGAAATGATAAACGCTATGGAGGTCCGGGAGGATGACGAAAGTTTCAAAAATGCCGTTGACCTTCTCTTTGACGCACTGGAACAGAAAGACCCGGACCACTTCGCCTTACGCCAGTATAAAAAATACAAACTTGCGGCGGGCAAGACAGCAAAATCTATCCTTATTTCCTGCGGTGCCAGACTTGCCCCCTTCGACATTAAGGAAGTCCGGGAGATCACTATGTATGACGAGTTGGAGCTTGACTTGGTTGGAGATAGGAAAACGGCGCTGTTTTTTATTATCAGCGATACGGACGCGACCTTCAATTTCCTTGTCAGCATGGCCTATACGCAGTTGTTCAATCTGCTGTGCGAGCGTGCCGATGACAAGTACGGCGGCAGGCTGCCGGTACATGTGCGGTGCCTGATCGACGAGGCCGCCAACATCGGGCAGATTCCAAACCTGGAAAAGCTGATGGCAACGATCCGTTCCAGGGAGATTTCGGCCTGTCTGGTCCTGCAGGCGCAGAGCCAGCTAAAGGCGCTTTATAAGGACAACATGGACACCATCATCGGCAACTGTGACGCTTCCCTTTTCCTGGGAGGCAAGGAAGAAACCACGCTGAAAAGCTGGAACTCCCTGCTTGGGAAAGAGACCATCGACATGTATAACACCAGCGTCACGAAAGGCACCCAGGAATCCCACGGCCAGAATTTTCAGAAGCTGGGAAAGGATTTGATGTCGGTGGACGAGCTGGCCGTCATGGACGGTGGGAAATGTCTGCTGCAGATCAGAGGCGTGCGCCCTTTCCTCTCCCGGAAGTACGATATTACCAGACACCCAAATTACCGGCTGCTTTCCGATTTCAATGAGAAGAACGCTTTTGACATTGAGAAATTTTTATCTACAAAAATGCCGATGCGTCCCGGCGAGCTGTACCGTAATTATGAGGTCACAGCGGAGGATTTGGAGGCTCCGGCTATATGATGATGTAGCTGCCTGTTAAGGTTTCTGGCTTTGACGGGCTTTTTCTTTTCACCGGAAGGAGGTTTTATTGAGGATTCGTGCCCCTCCCTGACAACTGAATATTTTTTCAGGTATATCCTGAACTCTGCCGCCCCTGTGCTTTTTGTAAATGTTCTTGAAGCACAGGGGCGTTTTTTCGTTTCCGGCCTGATATGGCCACAACACAAAAACAATATTTCTTAAATTAAAGGAGGAACTTTATGGCTTTTTTTGCAAGTGCGATTGATACCCTGAAAATCCTGGTTATTGCTCTGGGCGCTGGCCTCGGCGCATGGGGCGTCATCAACCTTCTGGAAGGTTATGGCAATGACAACCGTGCGACACGTTCGTAAGTGAAAAGCTTGCGCACAAAGTCGAAGGGCAATTGTAGCCCGAAACTTTGGAGAACTGATATTCCGATGGGTGAAATGAGGGGGTAACGTCCCGAAGCGCCACCCTAATACTCCGAATGGCGGGGAGCATGCAACGGCTCTCTCCAAAAGTTTATAGAGCTCGGTGAAGTCGGCAGAGAGCAACCGTAAGACTGGTTTTCAGACCAGACACGAAAGCTGTCCAGAGGTGGATGGTGTTGCCTATATGCCGGGGGTCGGATATCCATGGTGAGAATGTATGAAAATACTGACGAAATTCTGAATGTACGAGTCTAAACGTTGATGCTGTCGAAAGGCAGTACACCTTTCATGGTGGTATCTGTGGGCGAGTAAAATTGGTTGTTATGAAAGTCCATGCATCGTTACAGGCGGTGCGGTTATGCATGACCAGATACAGGCTTAGAGGAAGAACCTAAAGATATCCAATGATAGGAATATCGGAACGTGGAAAGCTGGGAACACGGAGGCGGTTGCAAGCCAGTGATGTGGTGGATGGGAATACCTTCGTGAGAGGGCAATAACCATTCTTTATTCCAGTGAGAGTAGTGGCACAGTACCTGTGAAGCCGTGAATAAGTAAGCGGTGGAGGGATAGCCACAAGTCGAATTCAGCAATGAAAATGAAAACACAACAAACACAGCTTCGAGTATGACAAAGAAAATCCAAACCGAAGGGAGAGGATGCCTGTGTTGACTTCGGGGCAGCAAGAAAGGAAAAGTAAACAGAGAAAAATCCGCAACTCAGAGTATTACGACATGGAAGGTACTTTTGACAGGCTGTATGCAGAAAGTAAGAAAGATAAAACCTTCAACCATCTGATGGAAATCATCGGGAGTGAAGAAAATATCAAGCTTGCATACAGAACGATAAAGAAGAATACAGGAAGTGATACTTCGGGAGTGGATAAAAGGACGATAGCCGACCTTGCAAAGTTAAGCGAGGAAGAATACGTCCGTCTCATACGGAAACAATTCAGTAATTACCATCCACGACCCGTAAGGCGAGTGGAGATACCAAAGCCCAATGGAAAGACCAGACCTCTGGGAATTCCAACTATCGTAGATCGGATCGTACAGCAATGTATTTTGCAGGTCATGGAGCCGATATGTGAAGCAAAATTCAGTGAGAACTCCAACGGGTTCCGCCCGAACCGTTCCGCTGAGACTGCTATTGCGCAATGCATGAGACTGATACAGGTACAGCATCTGTACCATGTGGTTGACCTCGATATTAAAGGCTTCTTTGATAATATCAGCCATACAAAGCTGATTCGTCAGATATGGGCATTGGGAATCCGGGACAAAAAGCTGTTATGCATTATAAAAGAGATGCTGAAAGCACCTGTTGTTCTGCCAAATGGAGAGAAAATATATCCCACACGGGGTACCCCGCAAGGCGGTATTTTGTCGCCATTGCTTGCAAACATCGTATTGAATGAACTGGATTGGTGGATTGCTTCCCAGTGGGAGCAGATGCCAACAAAGACAAAATTCAAAACAAGGAGCAATGCGCAGGGAACAGAGATTAAGAGCCACGCCTACAGGGCTCTGCGCCGGAGCAGACTAAAAGAGATGCATGCAGTTCGGTACGCAGATGATTTTAAAATTTTCTGCGCAACACATGAGGATGCTGTCAGAGCATACAAGGCAACAGAGTTATGGATAAAGGACAGGCTGGGGCTGGAAATCAGCCCTGACAAATCCAAAGTAGTAAATCTCAAAAGACAGTATTCTGATTTTCTCGGGTTCAAGCTGAAAGTTCGTAAAAAGGGTAAGAAATATGTGGTTCGGTCTCATATGAGCGATAAAGCATACAAAAAGGCTCATGAAAAAGTCTCGGAAGAAGTAAAGAAACTGGCTCATTCGTCAGATGATAATGCTCAGTTCATGCAGCTTCAGAAATATAACTCTGTAGTTGCCGGACTTCATGAATACTATTGTATTTCTACAGAAGTATCTCATGACTTCAGCAGACTTGCCTTCAGTATCAACAAACAGCTCAGAAACAGACTGAAAGGCGACTTATCCAAAAAGGGACAGCTCAGAAATGGGTTCATTAAAGAAAAATATGGAGCAAGCAGACAGATGAGGTTCCTTCATGGACGTCCGGTGGTTCCACTGGGATATGTCCAGTCAAAGAATGCCCAGCATAAAAGGAAATCCATCAATAAATATACGGTCAAAGGTCGGGAACAGATTCATAAGAATCTTGCAATCGACACAGCGACAATGTTATGGCTGATGAGAAATCCTGTAAAGGGCAGAACCATTGAATATGCGGATAACCGTATTTCTTTGTATGCGGCACAGTATGGTAAATGTGCAGTGACAGGAATTCCGATGAATTCCCACGATATTCATTGCCACCATAAAGTGCCTGTTAGCAATGGCGGTTCGGATGAATACGAAAATCTTATTCTTGTCAGCAAAGCGGTTCATATCCTTATCCATGCTTCTTCAGAACCTACGATTGAGAAGTACCTGAAATCCTTAAATCTTGACAATAAACAAATAGAAAAGCTTAACAAACTTCGTACTATGGCAGAAATGCCACCTATTATTCTTTGAATTTAATGCTGTAACGAAGTGTGTAAGTTGTGTTTAAAAGCCCTGGACGGCTGAATTCGATGGAGCGCCGTGTGCGGTGAAAGTCGCATGCACGGTGTGGAGCGGGGGAAAATCCGGAGATAACTTCAAAGGATTACCTATCGCTATCTGGTGCCAAATCCCAGGGCATGAAACAGCTTATGGCTGGCGGCGGCATTGCGCTGGTGGGTGCCACGCTGATCCCGCTGCTCTCCGGCCTGTTCGGTTAATAGCCAATGGGCAGTCTGTTTGAACGGATAACAGACTGGATTAAAGAGGGCTTAATCGAAGCGATTACAGGACAATACACCGGTATCTTTGAGTCCGTCAACAGCCAGGTCTCGGATGTGGCCTCACAGGTAGGACAGACACCGCAGGGCTGGAATGGCGGCGTGTTCAGCATGATCCAGAATCTTTCTGAAACCGTCGTCATTCCCATTGCGGGAATTATCCTGACTTTTGTCCTTGTCTATGAACTGATCCAGATGATCCTGGAAAAGAACAACATGCACGATTTTGATACGTTCAACATCTTCAAGTGGATTTTCAAAACCTTTGTTGCCACATACCTGCTCACCAACTGCTTTACTATCGTCATGGCGGTGTTTGACGTCGCCCAGAATGTGGTGAGCCAGAGCGCCGGCGTGATAAACGGGAACATGGACGTCACCGCTGCGCTGGCCGACCTGGAAACGCAGCTTGAAGCAATGGGGATGTGGGAGCTGATCGGCCTGTGGCTGGAGACCAACATTATCAACCTGTGCATGTGGGTGTTGTCCATCGTGATCTTTGTCATTGTGTATGGCCGTATGATTGAAATATATCTTACAGTCAGCCTGGCACCCATACCCTTTTCCACAATGGCAAACCGTGAATGGGGGCAGATGGGGACAAATTACCTGCGCTCCCTGTTTGCTTTAGGTTTCCAGGGGTTTTTGATCCTGGTCTGCGTTGCAATTTATGCGGTGCTGGTCCAGTCAATCCCTTCTTCCGGCGACATTCACGGCGCAATCTGGGGCACGGCAGGCTATACGGTCCTGCTGGCCTTTGCCCTGTTTAAGACAGGCTCGCTATCCAAAAGTATTTTTAACTCGCATTAGCGTGTAACCAACCTATATTTTAACAAGAAGGAGGACTTTTCTATATGAGTAAGACAAACAACGAACCCATGCAGCCGGAGGCACAGACGGGTGAAAGCTTGAAGCTGGATGTAACTGTGCGCCCGATTGCCCCGATGGGGAACCTGCTGGCTTACGCCAATGTGACGATTGGGGACTGTTTCAAGATTGACGGCTTCCGCATCTGCTCCGGTGAAAACGGCCTGTATGTCAACATGCCTTCCACCCAGGATAAGCAGGGAAAATGGAGGGATGTCTGCTGGCCGGTGACGGCGGATTTCCGCAGGCAGCTTAACGACGCCCTGATCGAAGGGTACGGCCAGGCGATTGAAAATTTGCAGGCCACCCTTGAAGCGACAAAGGGAGCGGCGGAGAAACCTTCCCTGACCGGTGCCCTGAAGGATAATGCCGGCAAGGTCAAGACGCAGCCGGCAAAATCTGCTCCCGCCAAGAATGAGCAGGCCCGATAATGCCGGAGGCTGGAAAATATGGCATCGTGTACGCAGACCCGCCCTGGCGTTACGATATGAAACGCGGCAATGGGGTGGCGGAAAACCATTACCCCACCATGAGCATAGAAGAAATATGCGCACTGCCGGTTACAGACCTTGCGGCCAGAGACAGTGCGCTTTTTCTATGGGCCACCTTCCCACAGCTCAATGAAGACTTCCGGGTGATCGAAGCATGGGGATTCAAATATAAGACGCTGGCCTTCCTCTGGCTGAAACAGAACCGGAAAGCGGATTCCTGGTTTTATGGGATGGGATTCTGGACCCGCTCTAATGCGGAGGTGTGCTTACTGGCGACCAGGGGGCACCCGAAACGCCAGTGCGCGGGAATCCACCAGTTTGTGATCTCCCATATCGAGCAGCACAGCAAAAAGCCGGACGAGGTACGGGATAAGATTGTGAAGCTCATGGGCGACCAGCCCAGGGTAGAGCTTTTTGCAAGACAGCAGACCCCCGGCTGGGATGTGTGGGGCAATGAAGTGGAATCCACGGTCACGATGCAGGAACGAAATCAGTAAGATACAGCATGAATGGAGGTGAATTTACATGCCCTATGTACCCGTACCCAAAGACTTAACAAAAGTCAAGACCAAGCTGGCGTTTAACCTGACGAAGCGCCAGCTCATTTGTTTCAGCCTGGCCGCACTGGTGGGGCTGCCGGTATATTTCCTTACCCGCGGCGCTATCGGCAACTCGGCGGCAGTGCTGTTGATGATCGGGCTTATGATGCCCTTTTTCTTTTTCGCCATGTATGAGCGGGACGGACAGCCGGCGGAGAAACTTCTGAAAAACAGGCTCCGCCATAAGCTCTGGCCGAAGAAACGGCCATACCGGACGGAAAACCTGTATAAATCCATGTCAAAGAAGGAGGTTACGAGGATTGCCAAAAACCAAACAGCAGGAGGCCCAGGAAAAACGTCTGCAAAGAAACATCAGGCAGGCAAAAAAGACCAGGGCCGACGCAAAGACAAGCGGAAATAAGACTGTCCGCACCAGGCCGCCTAAAAAGGGCGGCTTTTTTGCCGGGCTGAAAACGGACGCCCCGCAGACGGTCCAGCAGAGTATTCCCTATAAGGAAATGTACCGGGATGGAATCTGCCGGCTGACGGATAAGCTCTACACCAAGACGGTGCAGTTTTTTGATATTAACTACCAGCTTGCACAGGCGGATGACAAAGCGCAGATTTTTGAGGGCTACTGTGATTTCCTCAATTATTTTGACGCTTCGATCCATGTGCAGCTTACTTTCATCAACCAGCGGGCCAATATGCAGGATTTTGCCCGCAGTATCGACATTCCCATCCGCGGCGACGAATATGACGGAATCCGCAGAGAGTATGGGGATATGTTAAAGAGCCAGCTCCAAAAAGGCAACAACGGCCTTACAAAGCGGAAATATATCACCTTTGGGATTGAGGCTGACGACCTCCGCACTGCGAAGATGCGCCTGGAGCGGATCGAGGCTGATGTGCTGGCAAATTTCAAAGCCCTGGGAGCACAGGCAAAGCCGTTAGACGGGCTGGATCGCCTGGAGCTCCTTCACAGCCAGCTACACCCGGACGGGCAGGAAAAATTTCATTTTACCTGGGCGGACCTGCCGAAAACCGGGCTCTCCACAAAGGATTATATTGCGCCCTCCGGCCTGTCGTTCTCAAATGACGGAAAGACCTTCCGGGTGGCCGACCATTCCGGGGCGGTGTCCTTTTTGCAGATTTTAGCGCCGGAACTGACGGACCGGCTGCTGGCGGAGCTTTTAGACCTGGATGACGCCGTGACTGTGAACCTGCATATCCAGTCTATTGACCAGGCCCAGGCGATCAAGAACATCAAACGCAAGATGTCCGATCTGCAGAAAATGACCATTGAGGAACAGAAGAAAGCGGTCCGTGCCGGTTATGACATGGACATCAGTGCGACTCGTTCCTGAACAAAGCCTTCGTGGTTGAAGGACAAAATCAGGCACTAACAAAAGAACGAAAATTTCAGATGTTAGGAGAACTAACAATCCAAGAGGTGGAATGATGGGGTAACGCCCTGAAACGCCCCCTTAATACTCCGACTGGCGGGTGTAAGTGAAAACTGACCTGTCAGAAGCTCGGTGAAGTCGGCTGAGAGTAGCCGTATGGATTGCTGGATAATTACCAGCCCCACGAAAGCTGTCCAGAGGTGGACGGTGCTACCTATAGGCCGGAGGTCTACAAAATACCCAAGGTCAGAATGTTTGAAATATGACTGACGAAAACCGCGAATGTAAGGGTCTATACCATGACGGCATAGAAATGTGTTGGTAGCGTTCATCGCTAATCAGTGTGGTGGAGTAAAAATTGATGTTATGAAACACCATAGCACGTTACAGGCGTGTTCAAGCTGACAGGCTTAAAGCGGAGACCTAAAGGTATATGTAAAGATAGGATTGTTGGAACGAGGAAAGGCAGTAGGCTTCTACCATTAGGAAGTAAGCAGACGAATCATATAAGCTGCTGTACTACTGCTGAAAAGCAGAGGTCGAACTGATGATGTTTTCTGCGAAAAAGAGGAAAACGGAAGAATGGCCTCAAGTCAGTCAAACAGGCAACTTAGCACTTAGTCGCAATTAGGATTGCGAGTATGACAAAAAGAAGTCACTCGCCGTAAAGGAGAGTGATGCCTGATGCCAAATGAGAAGAAACCAAAAACCAAATGCGTGGAGTATCTCCGCCATGCTGAATACTACGATATGCAAAGTACCTTTGATGAACTGTATGCCAGAAGTCAGGCAGGAGAAATTTTCGAGAACCTGATGGATGTGATACTTTCAAGAGAAAATATCCTGCTGGCCTATCGGAACATCAAATCCAATACCGGGAGCATTACGCCGGGAACAGACAAGCTGAAGATTTCTGATATTGGTAAACTTACCGCTGATGAAGTCACAGCAAGGGTACGCAAAATCGTCAAGGGAGCTAAAAACGGCTACACCCCAAGAAGCGTAAGACGCAAAGACATCCCAAAACCAAACGGGAATACCAGACCACTGGGAATCCCTTGCATCTGGGATAGATTGGTACAGCAATGCATCAAGCAGGTCATGGAACCTATCTGCGAAGCCAGGTTCAGCAACAATAGCTATGGATTCCGTCCAAATCGGTCGGTTGAAAATGCGATAGCGGCAATCTACAGGCTTATGCAAAAGTCAGGACTTCACTATGTAGTAGAGTTTGACATAAAAGGTTTCTTTGACAATGTAGACCATTCAAAACTGATAAAACAGTTATGGTCACTGAATATCCGGGATAAAGAACTGCTCTATGTAATCCGTAGGATTCTCAAAGCTCCAATCCTCATGCCGGACGGCAACACAGAACACCCAACAAAGGGAACGCCGCAGGGCGGAATTATTTCCCCATTATTGGCAAATGTGGTGCTGAATGAACTTGACCATTGGATAGAAAGCCAATGGCAGTGCAACCCGGTAACGGAAAACTACGCTTACAGAGAAAATGCGGCAGGCTGTCCGATACAAAGCCATGCGTACCGGGCAATGCGGAATACACGGCTGAAAGAAATGTATATCGTGAGATATGCAGACGATTTTCGGATTCTCTGTAGAACAAGGGAACAGGCAGACCGGACGCTGATTGCGGTCACGCAATGGCTGAAAGAACGCCTGCGCCTTGATGTTTCACCGGAGAAAACGAGAGTTGTTGACGTCAGACGGAGCTATTCTGAATTTCTCGGATTCAAAATCCGACTACGCAAAAAGGGGAAAAAGTACGTCGTTCAATCGCACATGTGCGATAAAGCATACAAAAAGGTTAAAGCCAGCCTGACTAAACAAGTCGGAAATATCAAATTTCCCAGAAAAGGACGTGGAGAAGCCGGGGAAGTACGGCTGTTCAACTCCATGGTTATGGGAATCCAGAATTACTACCAGTTAGCCACTGACATCAGCATAGACTGCGGTGATATTGGCAGAACTGTTAATACAGTTCTCAAAAACAGGCTGAAATCTGGAAAGACACACCGGCTGAAAAAGGAAGGCCGTGACCTGACAAAAATGGAAATCCAAAGATATGGGAAATCGGAGCAACTAAGATATATAGCACAATCCAAAGAACCGATTTATCCAATAAGCTATGTTCAATGTAAAAATCCAATGAGTCAGCGGCGAAAAGTGTGCGCTTACACAGCGGCAGGAAGAAGTGAAATCCATGACGATTTGCGGATAAACACTTTCTTACTGCTACAGCTAATGAGAGCGCCTACATACAGCCGCAGTACAGAGTATGCGGATAACCGTATCTCACTGTTCTCCGCTCAATGGGGAAAATGTGCGGTAACGGGAAAGAAATTTCAGTGTATAACAGAAATTCACTGCCATCACAAGAAGCCAAAAGGAATTGGAGGCAGAGATAAGTATGAAAATCTGGTATTGGTGCTTGCACCAGTACATGAACTGATACACGCAATTGATGAGGACACTATTCGTTCTTATCTCACCGCTCTTAAATTGGATACTTCACAGCTCACAAAGCTGAACAAACTGCGAACATTGGCAAAAAGGAAACCCATTGATTTGGAGAAGCCAAATCTTACGAATAATTCTCATAATGGTATGACTAAGGAGACTAAGAAATCTGTTTGATTGATGGAACGCCGGATGCGGTGAAAGTCGCATGTCCGGTGTGAAGCGGGGGAAAAGCTGGAGATAACTTCAAAGGCTTACCTATCGCTATTACCTACCGACCTTGCCACTTACGGCGAAGAAGCAAAGAATCTCTTACAGGATTTGCAGAGCCGGAATGAGCGCATGTTTCTTGTGACGGTGCTGGTGGAGAATATCGCTTCCAAACGGCAAAAGCTGTTTAATGATATTCTGTCTGCCTCCGGTATTGCGCAGAAGTATAACTGTGCCCTGAAACGTCTGGACTACCAGCAGGAACAGGGGCTTATGTCCTCTCTTGCCTTAGGGTTGAACCAGATTGAAATTGAGCGTGGGCTTACGACAAGCAGCACCGCCATTTTCGTGCCGTTTACGACCTGCGAGCTGTTCCAGGAGGGCGAGGCGCTTTATTATGGCCTGAACGCTTTAAGCAACAACCTGATTATGGCGAACCGCAAGAACTTAAAGAATCCAAACGGCCTGTTCCTGGGAACGCCCGGCAGCGGCAAGTCCTTCTCTGCCAAGCGTGAGATCGTCAACGTGTTCCTTTTGACGGAGGATGACATCATTATTGCAGACCCGGAAAATGAGTACGGGCCTCTGGTACAGCAGTTTGGAGCCCAGGGGCAGGTCATTGACATTTCCCCGACTTCCACCAACTATATCAATCCGATGGACATTAACCTGGACTATTCGGATGATGAAAACCCCATCACACTGAAAAGCGATTTTATCCTGTCGCTGTGTGACCTGATTATCGGCGGCAAGGAAGGGCTTTCTCCGATTGAGAGAACCATCATTGACCGTTGCACGAGGCTTGTGTACCGGGATTATTTGCAGGACCCACGCCCGGAAAATATGCCGGTCCTGGGCGACTTGTATGAGCTGCTTTTGAAACAGGCGGAGCCGGAGGCGCAGAATATCGCTACGGCGCTGGAAATCTACGTCAATGGCTCCCTGAATGTGTTCAATCACCGTTCCAACATTGACATGAACAACCACCGGGTACTCTGCTTCCAGTTAAAGTCTCTGGGCAAGGCCCTGAAAGAGATCGGGCTTCTCATTATGCAGGATGCCGTGTGGAACCGTGTTACCGCCAACCGCTCGAAGCACAAGACGACCTGGTTCTATATCGACGAATTCCACCTCCTTTTGAAAGGCCAGACCGGAAGTTTCAGTGTGGAAATCTGGAAAAGATTCCGTAAATGGGGCGGCATACCATCGGGCCTGACGCAGAATGTAAAGGATCTGCTGGCCTCCCGCGAGATTGAGAATATCTTCGAGAACTCGGATTTTATCTACATGCTGAACCAGGCCCAGGGGGACCGGCAGATTTTGGCGAAGCAGTTGGGGATTTCCCCGCACCAGCTTTCCTATGTGACCCATTCCGGCCCCGGCGAGGGGCTTTTGTTTTTCGGAAATGTGATTATCCCCTTTGTCGATCATTTTCCGAAAGACACTTTACTATACAGTGTACTTACAACACGGCCTGATGAAGTTGCTGGCGCATAAATTCCCGAAAATAAAAATGACTGGAGGTGATAACAGTGCCGCGGGACAAAGAATTTCAGAGGAAAAAGAAAGATGCCCGGATGCCGGTCCGTGATTCCCATGCGGAGGAACGTATGGACACCCGGCAGAGCGAACAGGATTTTAACCTGCTGCGGGCCAGAGATGCCCCTTCTTCGGGAACGGCCCGGAGCCGGAGGTATGTAACCGCAGCACAGCAGGCAGCGAATGATACACATCTTTCCACAGCGGATATACCGCAGCAGACGGATATTTCCATACCGGAACATTCGGAAGGCAGGGATATGGATCATGAGCCGGTGCGGGTATCTGAAACACAGAACCATTTGGAACCGGGAACTTCTGCACCGGAGCCGCGCCGGAGGGATTTCAGATATGAAGATTCCCGGCGTGCGGATTCTGACAGCGGCAATTCTGATACAGAGTATTCTACACAGGGAGAATCCAGCCAGACAGAACGCCGCCACCGGATGCGCCAGCATGGCAACAAATACCAGCAGCGTTTCCAGGAGGCGGCCAAAGCCGAGGAACCAAAGGAGAAACCGCTGGAGGCAGCCGAAGGGGAACCGAAACGGCCTTCCAAGCTGGAATTTGCCGCTGACGAGCTTCCACCGGAAACAGCGGATAAAAAACTCACCCAGGCCAGACGGAAAGCGGAACGGACAGCGGAAAAGCTGGAACAGGCGGAAAACCGCCTGCCTGCCCGCCGTAAGCTGCGGATGGAAACATCTTCTGATCCTGATACGGGTAAGGCCAAAAAACGCCTGAAATTTGAAAAGGAGGTGAAATCCCAGCGGGCCCATGTAAAGGGTTCTGTCCCGATGCGCCCGGTAAAGGCCGGCACAAACATGGCGGTTGGCTACGCCCACAAAAAAATCTACCAGGCGGAAAATGAAAATGTCGGCATTAAAGCGGCCCACCGCACCGAGCTTGTAAGCGAGTCGGGGCTGCGCATGGCATATCACAGGCATAAGACCGCACCATACCGCAGGGTGGCAAAGTTACAGCAGAAATCAGCCAGAGCCAATGCCCGGCTTGCCTACCGGCAGACATTACAGGCCAACCCGGAACTGAAGAAAAACCTTCTTGCCCGGATGTGGCAGAAACAGAAAATAAAACGCCAGTATGCCAAAGCAGCCAGAGAGGCGAAAAAAGCGGGAAAGCGCGCAAAGGACACCGCTGTTACCACAGAAAAGATTGCTGCAAGTGTGGTTCACGCTGTCAAGCGCCACCCGGTTCTATGCGGAATCGTGATCCTGCTCCTTTTGGTATTTTTCCTGATCGCCTCCCTCTTTTCTTCCTTTTCCAATATCGGAACCGGAGGGCTGGGAAGCCTTGCCGCCTCTACTTATCTGGCGGACGATGCGGACATCAACAATGCGGAACTTATATATACCGAGTGGGAAACGGACCTGCAGATGCAGATCAACCGTGTGGAATCGGACCGGCCCGATTATGACGAGTACCGCTATAATATCGGCCCCATTGAGCATGATCCTTATGTTTTAATGGGGTATCTCACCTCTGCGTATCAGGATTTCACCTATGCACAGATCGAGAGCGTCCTCCGGGAGCTTTTTAACGGGCAGTATTCCCTATCCTTCACAGAGGAAACGGAAATCCGCTACCGGACAGAAACAAGCATTGACCCGGAGACCGGCGAGGAAACCGAAGAAGAAGTGCCTTATGAGTGGCACATCTTAAATGTAACGCTTACTTCCATGCCGCTTGAAAACTTGGTGGTTTCACGCATGGACGCAGACCAGAAGGAAATCTGCGAGATACTATTGCAGACCAAAGGAAACCGGCAGTATGTGAAAAATGTGTTTGGCACCAACTGGCTGCCCTATGTCACCAGCTACTACGGCTACCGGGTACACCCGATCAGCGGGGAAAAGAACTACCATACCGGCGTTGACATCGGGATGCCCCAGGGCACGGAAATTTTGGCCGGGCATGACGGCACGGTCACGCTGGCAGGAAACGCGGGCGGCTATGGCCTGTGCGTCGCCATTGAGGGCGAGGCTTACGAGGGGTACTCCCTTACCACCAAATACGGCCACTGTTCACAAATCTTAGTATCTGCCGGACAGGAGGTAAAGGCCGGGGATGTGATCGCAAAGGTCGGCAGCACCGGAAACTCCACCGGGCCGCACCTGCACCTGGAGGTATTGGTTGACGGACAGTATAGGAACCCGTTGTATTTTGCCGATACCGGCGATACCAGCGAGCGGCATCTGCCGGCAGCAGGCGCAGGAGGCGGAGGGAACTATTTTGACTATGATGTTCCACCGGAGGCCCTTGCGGATGAAAAATTTGCGGCTATGCTTGCGGAGGCTGAAAAGTATTTAGGCTATCCGTATGTATGGGGCGGCGCAAGCCCTTCCACTTCCTTTGACTGTTCCGGCTATGTTTCCTGGGTAGTCAATCATTGCGGCGTGGGCTGGAATTTCGGACGCCTGACCGCAGACGGGCTTTTAGGCGTGTGTACGCCTGTATCAAGCGCCGATGCAAGGCCCGGCGACCTGATCTTCTTCCAGGGGACCTACAATACCAGCGGCGCAAGCCATGTGGGAATCTATGTGGGTAACGGGATGATGATCCATTGCGGGGACCCGATCTCCTACGCGAACATCAACACAAGCTACTGGCAGCAGCACTTTTATACATTTGGGCGTCTGCCCTGACAGATTGGAGGTAATAAATTGAACCCTAAGATTGAAAAACTGGAGAAAGAGATCGACAAGACGAAAAACAAGATTGCGGAGATGCAGGCCAGGCTCCGCGACCTGGAAAAACAGAAAACGGAGCTGGAGAACACCGACTATGTGGCGATTGCCCGCAGCTTCCATCTGACGCCCCAGCAGTTGGCCGAATTTCTGAAATCGCAGCAGTCCGCTCCGTCTGGAGCCGCCCCGCTGCAGAAACAGGAGGATAGGAATGAGGACTAAAAAAATCTCTCTGCTACTGGCGCTTGTGCTTGTCATAAGCGCCATCGCTTTGCCCCTGACGGCTTATGCTGCCGGGGACAAAGATACCACACCGCCGGAGCTTGCGGCTTCTCTGGACGGCGGTACGCTGAAAGTAGAAAGCAGCGACGACAATTCCGGCGTAGAAGCGGTCTTTGTGGACGGGAACCGTATCAACTCCCTGACCAATGGGGCGGCTACCGTCACCTTAAAGGATTATGCCGGCACAGGAAAACAGGTAAGCGTGTATGCCCAGGATTATGCCGGGAACCGCTCAAAGACCGTGAAGTTTGAAAATCCCTATTATGAGGAACCAACGCCCACGGAAAAACCTGCGGAAACGGTGCAGCAGAACCAGAGCAGCAAGCCGGTAAAACCGGCACAGGTCCAGGCTGCTTCTTCCGGCAGTACCAATCATAATGCCCAAAGCAGCAATTCAGGCAGTAATGCTTCCGGGAATAGTTCTAATGCGGGTACGAATACAGCCTCCGGCACAAATGGCGGCAGCTCCAATTCCCAGGAAGAAACGGAAACCACTTCCTCTATCCCGGATGGCGCGTTTACCCCGGAGGGAACCGGCACAGTGCTGGATGAAGCTACTGGCGAGGGTGACGATAAGCAGTTTTACACGATCACCACCGAGGCCGGAAATGTGTTCTATCTTATCATTGACGGCAAGCGTGACGACAACAACGTCTACTTCCTGAATGGTGTTACCGAAGCTGACCTGATGGCTCTGGCGGAAAAGAACGAGGGCACCATGAGCGTGATCCCGGCAGAGGACGTCTGCACCTGTACGGATAAATGCGAAGCCGGCGAAGTCAATACCGCCTGCTCGGTCTGCAAGAATGACCTCAAAGGCTGCACCGGAAAGGAAAGACCTGCGGAAACAGAGGAACCCGCACAGACCGAACCGCCGAAAAAGGACAACGGCAGCGCCGGCACGATTATCTTTATTATCGTTGCCTTGCTTGCGGTAGGCGGCGTTGGCTATTATGTAAAGATCGTCCGTCCGAAGCAGCAGGCAGAGGATGACGAAGATTTCGAGGATGACGGCTATGGCGAAGGCTTTGACCCGGATGAAGCCTATGGAGAGCCGGAATATCTCTCCGAAGATGATTTTGATGACAGAATCAATAAGGAACAGGAGGACAGCGAGTAAAGCTGTCCTTTACTATTTTAAGAAAGCGAGGATATTTCATGGAAAAAATAAATACCCATTACCGCAGCGGCGTAAAGAGGCTGTTGGCATTTCTGCTTTGCGCAGTATGCGTCTTTGGGATGATCCCTACCCAGGCGTTCGCATTTTCGCCGGGACAGAAAGCAAGCTCTTGGCTGGGCGATCAATATGTAGGGTCTGACGGACAGCATTATTATGCGCCGGCGCCTTACACCTACCTTGTTTACAATTCTGATGGAACGATGGATGTTCGCAGCAGTTCTGGGGGCAACGCTTACCGGCACTATATGCTGACAGCTTCGGACGGGAGCAGCCAGCAGGTATATTGTGTGGAAAGCGGCATTGCCTATAACACTTCCGACAATACCTATACATCGGAAAGCGGCACCAACAGCAATTACTTAAACCTGCTCCCTTCCGAGGCAAGACGGGGGATCACCCTCACGGCAATCTACGGCTGGAAACCCGGCGCCTCCCTCCCTGTGTCCGGCATTAACGAGGACGATTACAAAATGGCGACGCAGATCATCCTTTGGGAATACCAGCAGCAGCTTCGCAGCGACCCATACAGCCGGCATGGGAACGGCCATGCAGACGCCAACCAGTATTTCAGCGTGATTGCCGGACGTCCTGCGGAAAAAGCCTACAACTGGATTTTGTCACAGGTTGCCTCCCATTCCACGGTCCCCTCTTTTACTTCCACGAAGAAAAGCGAGGCACCAGAGCTGGAACTGAAATGGGACACGGAAAAGAAGATTTATACCCTGACTGTCACGGACACCAATAACCTGAAAATCGACCTGGAGACTTTGAAAGGCAGCGGCGTTTCCGTCACAAGAAGCGGGAACAAGTACACGTTCACCAGTAAGAACATGATTATGGACCCCGTCACCTTTGAATTCCGAAAGGACATCCCGGTTGCCAATGACATGCTGATCTGGGGCAGACCCGGCTACCAGACTATGATGACCGGCGCCAGCGACCCGGTTTCCTTCTTTGTAAAGATCAAGACCGAAACCTACGGCACCGCAAAGATTGTCAAGACCAGTGAGGACGGCATTGTGTCCGGGATTCCTTTCCAAATCTCCGGTACGGACATTCTGGGAAATAAAGTGGATGAAACTGTCACTACCGGAGAAAACGGGCAGATTAAAGAAAAGCTGCTGCCCGGCACCTATCTGGTGAAAGAGCTGCCGGTGGACCGTTATGTGACCCCTTCCGCGCAGTATGTCACCATTGAAAGCGGCCAGACCTCCACGGTGCATTTCAGCAATATCCTGAAAAAGTTCCGCGTCCATGCGGTAAAGAGCGACGCTGATACCGGCACCGCCCAGGGCGACGCCACCCTTGCCGGGGCGACTTATGGCATTTATAACAATGGCGAGCTGGTAGACACCTACACCACCGGGCCGGACGGCAGCTTTATGACCCGCTACTATGTCTGCGGTGATAACTGGACGGTGAGGGAGATTGATCCCAGCACCGGCTACCTCTTAAACGATACGGTCTATGAGGTGGGCGCTTCCCCGACCCTGTATGAAGTGGAACTGAATACCACGGAAAACCAGGTTACGGAAACGGTCATTTATGGAAATATCCAGCTGGTGAAGCATACGGACGACCTGGACCCGGATGTGTCCGGGGATGAAAATACGGACGAACCCAATGAGGGCGTCATTGAACGCCCGGAGGCCGGTGCGGTCTTTGAGGTTTACCTGAAGGCGGCAGGCAACTATGATGCGGCAAAGGAAAGCGAGCGTGATCTGCTCACCACCGATGGAGACGGCTTCGCTTCCTCCAAAATGCTCCCTTACGGCCATTATACGATCCACCAGGTTTCCGGCGAGGAAGGAAAAGCGTTTATCCCGGATTTTACGGTCTTTATTTCCTCCAACGGACAGACTTACAGTTATATCCTGAATAACCGCACCATTACCGCAAGGCTGCGTGTGGAGAAATGCGACGCGGAGACCGGCAATATTATCCCCATGACGGGCACCGGTTTCCAGATCAAGGACCTGTCTACCGGGGAATTTGTCACCCAGGATATTTACTATCCGAACCCGGAAACCCTTGATACCTTCTATGTATCGGATGAAGGCTGGCTGATGCTGCCGGAGCCTCTGCACACCGGGGATTATGAGCTTTACGAGGTGGCGGCGCCTTACGGGTATGTACTTTCCAGCGAGCCGGTGCCGTTTACCATTGACGGCAGCGAGGCCGTTGTCACGGTTACGCAGTACAATATGCCGCAGAAGGGGCAGCTTACCATCACCAAGACCGGCGAGGTATTCGCTTCCGTCCAGGAAAACGATGGTCTGTACCAGCCGGTGTATGAGGTCATGGGGCTGCCGGGCGCAGTCTATGACGTGATCGCGGATGAAGATATTTATACCGGTGACGGAACGCTCAGGGCGGCAAAAGATACGGTTGTGGAAACCCTTACCACCGTGGAGGATGGAACCGCCCAGAGCGGGCTTCTCTATCTGGGCCGCTACCGTCTGGAGGAACGCCAGGCGCCGGAGGGGATGGTCTTAAATACCCAGCCGGAATATGCCGAGCTTACTTATGCGGGTGAAACTGTGGAAGTAACGCAGACCGCCATCGGACTTTATGACGAGCGTCAGAAGGTGGATGTGAGCCTGTTCAAAGCACTGGAAACGGACGATCTTTTTGGGCTTGGCATGAATGAGGAATACAAAGATATTTCTTTCGGCTTGTATGCTTCCGCAGACCTGACGGCTCTTGACGGCAGCGTAATTCCGGCTGGCGGGCTTTTAGAGGTGGTTTCCGTTGACCCGAATGAGGCGGGCGGCTATGACGCTTCCTTTGCTTCCGACCTGCCTTTTGGCAGCTACTATGTGAAGGAACGCACCACAAACAACGCCTATATCCTCTCTGATACCGAATATCCGGTTGTCTTTGAGTATGCTGGCCAGGAGGCGGCGCTGGTGCAGATTCTTGTAAATGAAGGCGAGGTTGTTTCCAACGACCTGCTGCGCGGGCGTGTGGACGGCGTGAAAGTCGGCGAAAACCCGGAGGGCGGCGAAGATGTGAAGCTGTCCGGGGCACTGATGGGATTATTCAGGCCGGACACGGAAGAATTTACCGAGGAAAATGCGCTGCTTACTGTCACCACTGCCGAGGATGGCAGCTTTGCCTTTGAGAATATCCCTTACGGCCACTGGATTGTAAAGGAAATTTCCTCTCCGGCACTTTATACGGTAAGCCCGCAGCAGCACCATATCTATATCGGTGTGGACGGCCAGCGCATTGAAATCAAAGTGGAAAATACCCTGATCCGCGGCAGCGTGCAGGTGATGAAAACCGAGGCAGTAGACGAGCCTTCTTCTGTGAAGAAAGAGGACAAAGATAACAACACCTTCCTGCGTTTCCTCTACGGCGCGGTATTCGATCTGTATGAGGACGCCAATGGCAATAAGGAATTTGATTCCGAAGATACGAAGATCGGCACACTGAAAGAATCGGATGCAGGCTACCACACCGCGGAGGGCCTTCTGGCAAAGGGCTACTTTGTGAAGGAAAGCAAGGCACCGGAGGGCTACCAGCTTGACGAGAACGCCTACTACTTTGCCATCACAGAGGACGGCCAGGTTGCGGTTGTGGAAAATGGTGAGGCCGGACGGGGCTTTACCAATGAGGCGTACCGCGGGAACCTGAAGATTACAAAGGATTCCAGTGACGGGCGCAAGGATGGGTTCGCTTTTGAGGTCAAGAGCGCAGACGGCTCCTACTGTGAGACCTTTACCAGTCCAAAATCCGGCGTGATCGAGGTCAAAGGGCTGCGTGTTGGCATTTATACCGTAACGGAAATCTCCAACCGGGCAAGCAGGGACTATATCATTCCTGACGCTGCCACCGTGGAGATCAAGGCAGACGAAACCGCAACGGTCCAGTTCTTCAATGAAAAGCCGGAGAAACCGACCACCCCGGATAACCCGGATAATCCGAAAACACCGTCCAATCCGTCCACACCATCTAACCCTGATAAAGCGGTACCGCAGACTGGGGATGACAATTTCATTTTCCTGTATGGCGGGCTCCTGGCGCTGGCTGTGATTGGCGGCGGGCTGTTTGCCGCAGCCTATTTCAAAAAGGGCAAGTACAGCAGAAATACCCCAAAGAGAAAAGTTGTTGGTATTGCGGTGGTTTCCCTCTGCGGGTTGTTGGCACTTGGCAGCGGGTTTCTGATGGTACGCGACCTTAACCAGTATTCCGAGAGCGCCGGGGCCTATGAGGACATTGCTTCCCATGTAGAGCTGCCGGAGCAGACCGAAGCGCCGGAGGACGATAATACGGAAACGGAACCTGCCGGGGAGGACCCTTCTGTGGTCCTCCCCACAGTGGATTTTGATGCGCTCCGGGAAACCGGGCCGGACATCATCGGGTGGCTTACCCTTCCTGATACGGCCATTAACTACCCGGTCACGCAGACAGACGACAACGAGTATTACCTGCACCACCTGTATGACGGTACCTATAATAAGACGGGCTGCCTGTTTGCGGATTATGAAAATCAGGAGGATTTTTCGGACCGCAATACCATTATCTACGGCCACAATATGCGGGACGGCTCCATGTTCGCCACGCTGAATGAGTATGACGAACAGAGCTATTATGACGGACACCCGCAGATGTATCTTGTCACCCCTGACGGCGGCTATGTCGTGGAAATTTTCACGGCGTTTGTAGCAAAACCCAGCGAGTCCGGCAGCGACACTTCCCCCTGGAGGCTTAGCTTCAAGGATGACGGGGCCTACACCACATGGCTTTCTGAAATGGCGGGCCGTTCTGTCATTGAAACCGATGTTACGGTGACTTCCAGTGACAAGGTGCTGACCCTTTCCACCTGTACGCCCGGAGGCGCGAGCCGCTTCATTGTCATGGGAAAACTGGCGGCTGTAAACGATTAACAAGAATATGGGAAACCGGTGCGGGGGCTGTCTGCTCCCGCACCTGCTATTTAGGAGGATTTTTCTATGGTGAATGCCATTATTTCAATACCCGGCTACGTCCATCTGTACCGCTCCCTTTTGCGGTTCTATGATATGCCGGAAAATGAGGTCCGGGAAATGCTCTATCTTTTGAACACGGCAAACCTGGACTGCTACGAGTATTACCACCCGGAGCGTGATGTGATCCAGAGCGGGCCGGTAGCCTTTAGCAACTGGCTGGAACATATGAACTGCCGCCCTTACCGGACAGAGGTACAGCTTTATAAATCCCTGCTGTTCTTAAAGCGCAGCATTGACCGGGATTTGATCGTGACCTCACAGCGGGAGGCGCTGCAGACGCTCCGCTGTATCATTTCCAACCTGGAATACCGCTTCTATAAGGCGTATGGCATGGAGATTGAGGACAAACGGACCGTGTATGGGGAATGTACCTACCGCCTGGTTCCCAGGGAGGACGAACCCAGCGTGTGCCTGATGCACGACTGGATCTACCTTCCCAGCGCATAATGCCGGGAACTTTATATAAATTTGTCCCGAATAATAGACATAATTCGGGACAGTTCATTTTCAAAGGAGGGATGCCATATCACACAAAAGGAAGTCAATGCTGCCTTTGACGAGCAGGTGGCTTTATGCAGGGAAATCCTGCAACGGAAAACCAAAGAATACACCGGGGACGATACGGACCGGCTGGGGGCTTTTAAGGCGGCGGCAGCTTTACAGCACACCACGCCGGAGCGTGCCCTTGCCGGGATGCTGGCGAAGCATATCGTTTCCCTGTATGACATGTGCTTTGACGATGATACGGATTACGATTTAAGTACATGGAATGAAAAGATCACAGACAGTCTCAACTATCTGTTCTTACTGAAAGCTATTGTAAAGGAGGGATATACCAATCAAACGGATTGAAGTAAAAATATTAAACTGTCAGGCGATTGCAGAGGCCGAGAAAAACATGGTCTTTGCCGCCCGGCTCACGCAAAGGGGCCACCGGATTGCCACAATGGATGATCTGATGGCTCTTTATGAAAAATCATTCAGCGAAAATACCGTGGCGGCAATCAGCGGCCTTCCGCACCCCACGGTTCAGAAATTTGCGGTGATCACCGTTGCTGTTGTGGGGGCAAGCAGGCGGTTCCTGTCGCAGATCACGCGCCATCAGAACGAAGTAAAGTTTATGAGCGCGTCCTTACAGTACAGCAATTATGCGGGGCAGGCGGATTTTGCCGTACCCTATGAGATTCTGGCCGCCCCGGCTGCGGTCCGGGAACTGTACTTAAAAAGCTGTCACGAAGGTATGGACTGTTACGAAAAGCTGTGTGCCGAGGGAATCGGCCATGACGCGGCGGGCTATGCCACACCCCAGGGGCTTCGGAATGTGCTGATGATCAGCGCCACGCCCTATCAGTGGAAACACATCATCGGCCAGCGGGTATGCCGGCGCAATACGGACGAAACCCGGATCGTGCTCCTGGAAATCTGGCAGGAGCTTTATGCTTTAAGCCCGGCGCTGTTTGCCCCTGGCCTTACAGGATCGTTCTGCCAACGGGACAAATGCCTGGAGGGGAAAATGGCCTGCGGCAGAAAAATAGGCACGGACATGACGCCGGAGGATCTTCTGAAAGCGGACTATCCGGCACTTTCGGAAGGAGGCGCGCATGAAGATCAAATTGATTGACTTTGGCGTGCCGGAGGGCCGCCGCCCTTTCCGTCCGCATGGGAACGATGCCGGCGCGGATGTTTACATGCCCTATGACTGTACTTTGCAGCCGGGAGAGATCGCAAAGGTTCCTCTTGGATTCGGGATTGAAGTGCCGGACGGCTATGCGGGCTATGTGTTCCCACGTACCAGCATGGCGGTAAAAGGGCTGGTCTGTGAACTGCCTCCTGTGGATTCCGGCTACCGTGGGGAAATCCATGCGATCATCAGTAATGTAAGCAATCAGACGCAGGAGCTTTCCAAAGGCTCCCGCGTGGGCCAGCTTGTGATCACCCCGGTTGTGATCGCGGATTTTGTTACCGAACTTGGCGAGCAGCGCGGCACAGGCGGATTTGGAAGTACAGGAAAATAAAAAAGTGACTTTTAGAGAGTAATTAGGGAATTATCGCCGGTAGTGAGATTGGGCATATCAGGAAGATTGCAGGGTACAATAAAAGAAAGGCAGAAGGCAGCAAAAGGCGGTACACTGTCATAGCGTACCGCCCTGCTGCTTAAAACTGCTTTAATATGTCGTGATGCCCTACGTCCACCAGGATAATCATTTTGTCGCCTTCGTAATACCAGATAATGCGGATGTCCATGTTGACGCTGCACTCAAAAAGATCCGTGGTTCCCTGGATGCGTTTAGTGCGCAGCGACGGATGGGAAGGATTTTCGGCCAGAAGTTCCAGCTTGTTTTTAAGCTGCTTCTTCTCCTGTACGGTCAGACCCTTAAAATGCTTTTGGAAACGGGGCGTAAAGGTAAACTCATACGCCATCATTCCGCCTCCAATTTGTCAAACAGGGCGTCCACGCTGTCAAAGACAGGCTGCTCCCCGGATGCGATTTTTGCTTTTACATCCCCGATTTCTTCTTTAAGCTCGCTTAAATATTTTTTGGGGTAGACAACCACCGGCATGATGCAGATGGAACCGTCCTTCTCGAAGATGTCCAGTTTATCGCCTTCGGACAGACCGAGTTTAACGATGATTTCCTTTGGAATTGTGACCTGGGCTTTTTGACGCAATTCGGCCAGCATACGATCATCTCCTTTGCTTTAAGTTTGAAAGTAGGAAATTCTTACTTTCTTACTTATAGTATATCCACTTTGTGGGATTTATGCAAGGGGTACGAAAAAAATTTACAAATAAAGCGGCCAGCACCGTGACCGCTTACTTTCTGCTATTGAGTTCTTTCATAATACCGAGGATATACTGCATGGATTTGGAGTCGAGCTGTTTCGCCTCTGCGATAAATTCCCGCAAGGCTTCGGGGCAGGTGTTACCCTCATCAAAGAATTCCTGCGGTGTTACACCCAGGTATTCACAGATATAGAAAAAAGACTGCATGGCGGGAAGTGACTTTTTGTTTTCAATGTTGTTGATGTAGTTGTTTGCCTGTCCTAACGATAGAGACATATCGCGCGCAGATACGCCTTTCTGTGTCCGCAGCTTTGCCAGCCGTTCCGGGACAAAATCTTCATACATCGCCTTCACCTCCCATTCTGTAATAGATTGTACCTCACGCCCTTGTATTATTCGCAAAGGGAAAAAGGGTGTTTTCGTTGACTCGCTAAATTAAATCTATTACAATATGAAAAGTGAAGAATAATACCTATCGGACGGAGGAATAAAAATGGAAGGAAAGACCTGCTGTGTCACCGGGCACAGGGATTTACCCCAGAAAGAGATTAACCATGTAAAGACCGCCCTGCGGCGTGAAATTGATTCTGCTGTTGCGGACGGGTTTACCCGCTTTATGAGCGGCTTCGCGGACGGCGTGGACCAGTATTTTGCCGAGATTGTACTGGAGAAGAAAAAGACAAATCTGGCGCTGGAGCTGATTGCTGTCATTCCCTATCAAAAGCGTCTGGACAGCCTGATGGCAAAGAGGCGGACTTATGAAATGCTGGAGTCCTGTGCGGATGTTGTTGTCATGCAGGAGAAATACCACCCCAGCGTCTATTCCCACCGGAACCGCTACATGGTAGAACACTCTGACCGGGTGATCGCTGTGTATGACGGGAGGGAAAAAGGCGGCACGGTGAGGACAATCCGGTTTGCCCACCAGATGAAAAAGGTACTGCGGGAAATCCCTGTCGGGGAGATTGTTCTGCCAGGCCAACCCATTGCGAAAAGAAAATGAAAAAAAGGATAACTGATACTTGATGATGCGCTCACTTTTCGGTGGGCGTTTTTCTTTACCTATTTTTTAGGAGGATTTTTTATGTGGAACATGATTACACACTTTCTTACATTCACCGGGGGAATGTCTGCCGGCGTTGTGCTGATGTGTCTTATGCAGACAGGAAAGCAGGCGGACGAAGAATTTGAAGATATGCAAAGGAGGTCTAAACATTGAAATTAGTAATTGCGGAAAAGCCCTCCGTCGCCATGTCGCTGGCGGCGGTTCTGGGTGCGAATGAGAAAAAAGACGGCTACCTGGAGGGAGGCGGCTACCTGGTGAGCTGGTGCGTGGGGCACCTTCTGGAACTGGCACAGCCGGAGGCTTATGGGGAACAGTATGCCAGATGGCGTTATGGTGATCTGCCGATCCTGCCGGAAACATGGAAATATGAGGTGCCGAAGGATAAGAAAAAGCAGCTTGACCTTCTTTGCCGGCTGATGAAGGACAAACGGGTGGAATCGGTGGTATGCGCTACCGACGCTGGACGGGAGGGCGAACTGATCTTCCGTTTGGTCTATGAGCACGCCGGATGTAAGAAACCGATGGAACGCCTCTGGATTTCCAGTATGGAGGATGCGGCAATCCGTGACGGGTTTGAACACCTGCGTCCTGGCAGCGATTACGATAAGCTCTATGACGCGGCGGTCTGCCGGGCTGGGGCTGACTGGCTGATCGGCATTAACGCCACCCGGCTTTTCTCTGTCCTGTATGGCGTCACGCTTAATGTGGGGCGTGTCATGTCGCCCACGCTGGCCCTTTTGGTACAGCGGGAGGCAGATATTCAGGCATTTGCGAGCAAGCCTTTTTATGTGCCGGAGATCACCTGCGGCGGCTTTACTGCCTCTGGGGAAAAGCTGTCCGGGAAAAATGAAGCTGAAAAAATCCGCAGGGACTGTGACGGGCAGGCCGCTTCGGTGCGGTCTGTGGAGAAACAGGTCAAGACCGTACAGCCGCCCCGCCTGTATGACCTGACAACTTTGCAGCGGGAATGTAACCGTATCTATGGCTATACGGCACAGCAGACCCTTGACTATGTGCAGTCCCTCTATGAGAAAAAGCTGGCGACTTATCCCCGGACGGACAGCCAGTATTTGACCGAGGATATGCAGGCTACCGCTGCCTCCCTGATTTTCTGGATGCGGGACAATATGTCCTTTGGAAAGTACTGCGTTGGCGAGCCAGATATAGACCGCGTAACGGACGGCAGCAAAGTCACCGACCACCATGCCATTATCCCTACGGTGGAGATTGCCAGGACGGATTTATCGGAGCTCCCTTCCGGGGAGCGGGATGTACTGACGCTGATTGCCGCAAGGCTGCTTTCTGCCACGGCCCAGGCGCACCGGTTCGAGGCGGTAACGGCGGTTCTGGACTGCCAGGATCATTCCTTTACAGCAAAGGGGAAAACCGTATTGCAGGCCGGATGGAAGGAAGTGGAACGCCTCTACCGCATGGGATTAAAAGAATTCAAGCCAGAGGATGACGGGGACATGGATGCCTCCCTCCCCGTGCTGCAGGAGGGACAGATATTTGAAACAATCTCTTCCAGCGTCCGGGAAGGCAGAACTTCCCCGCCGAAGCATTATACGGAGGATTCCCTTCTGGCGGCTATGGAAACCGCCGGTGCCGGGGATATGCCGGAGGACGCCGAGCGCAAGGGATTAGGCACCCCGGCCACCCGTGCGGCTACACTGGAAAAACTGGTCTCTGCAGGATTTGTGCAGCGGAAGAAAAAGCAGCTCATTCCAACGGAAAAAGGTACGAACCTGATCCTGGTCCTGCCGGACAATATCAAATCGCCTACGCTCACCGCAGAATGGGAATCCATGTTGAAGCAGGTAGAACGCGGCGAGCTGGCTGCAGAATCCTTTATGGGGCAGATTGCGGATATGAGCCGGACGCTGGTAAAGGAACATACCGCCCCGGAGGAACGCTTTTCCGGCCTCTTCCCGGATGCAAAAAGAAACGGAGGTGAGGCTGTCGGCACCTGCCCCCGCTGCGGCGGAACCGTATATGAGGGTAAAAAAAGATTCTTTTGTGATAACCGGGACTGTGCTTTTGCGCTGTGGAAAGACAATAAATTCTTTTCCGGCAAGAAAAAATCCATAACAAAATCCGTGGCGGCGGCCCTTCTGAAAGAGGGCCGCGTTTCCATGTCCGGGCTTTACAGCGAAAAGACGGGAAAGACCTATGACGCAGTGGTGCTGCTGGATGATACGGGCGGAAAATATGTGAATTTCAAGCTGGAATTTCCGGCTAAGAAAGGCAGAAAGAAATGACCGGGCAGCCCTCACGGGAATTAACAAGACAGGAACGGGCAGCAATCCGAAGGCTGGTAACAGACCTTTGCGCTAACCATGACAATCAGGATAGGCTCTGCCTCCCCTTAGACTGCCCCTGTTATATGCTGCAAAAATGGTGGACCGGCTCTTTCTGCCGATACTTCCGGGAGGCGGTGCTGCCGGTGGACCCGGCGCTAGAATCTGCCATTACCGGCGAGGACACTTCCCTGAAACAGAAAACATGCCCGGTTTGTGGGAAAGCCTATCTGCCTACTACCAGCCAGGCGTATTGTTCGGATTCCTGCCGCACCTTTGCCAGACGGAAATCCGAGCGGGAACGCAAGCGCCGGATCAGGAAAAATTAAGGGCAATATGTCCGCAACTTAACCAAAATGAGGCTTGATTTTCAAGGCTTTCGGGACCCGGTTTGAGGGGTGGCTGTATTAGAATACTCTGACGCCCCGAAACAGGTCTAAGTTGCGGACAAATAAACAAACGGGAGGGATGCAGATAGAAAAGACAGCGATTACAAAAGAGCTTATGCGGATTGATACCAGGAGGCAGATGATTGATATACAGCAGATTGATAACCGGCGCTTTATGTATAACCCCAAAACCGGCATATTGGTCTTAGGTTATCAGTATGCAGCTACAAGTACAATGGTTTCCAGCCATGCCAACGAACTGGCCGACGCCGGGATTACAAAAGGCTATGACAATTTTGTCCGGGGCTGGATCGGCACTGGCGGGGACTACCCCAAAGGGGTGATCCACTTTGCCCCCTGTGTAGATAAGAGAAATATCACGCTGTTTGACCGGGCTTTTGACACACTGAAAATGTTTCAGGAAAACGGCGCGCTGGCGGGCACGGTGGTCCGTGGCTTCGGGGAAAACTGGGAGCAGCCGTTATCCGATATTTTTACGGATATGCGGGAACCGGGGCAGAAACCCTCTGTCCGCAGGCAGCTAAAAAAACAGCCGGAGGCAAAAGCCACCCGGCAGAAAACCAATCATCAACAGGAACGATAGGAGGCGATTTTTTGAATATCAATACGATCACAATCGATGACCTGCGGCACATGGAGGGCAAAGACGGCCTGATCTTACAGGGCTGCGGCGGGGATTTGAAGGAATGGGTGGACGGGATCAATGAGATGTTCACCGAAGCGGGCATTTTGAAGGATGGCAGTAAATTTGAGGGTGTTTCCACTTTCCAGTATGGGGAGCTTACCTGTCTGCTCTATCCTTTTGAGAATGTGAAGCTGGACATTGGGAAACTTGCCATGTGGCGATTGCAGACCCATGATACTTTCGGCGGCACATGGCTGTCCGATTTTGTGCCGAACCGTTTAGGCGGCTTTATCGGGGAGCCTTCGCCGGAGCCGGAAAAACCGGATTGTGCGCTGATCGGCCAGGACGGCAACATCTTCAATCTGGTAGGCATTGCTGCCCGTACCCTGCGGGAGCATGACCTGAAGGACCAGGCAGAGGAAATGAAGGACCGGGTGTTTGCCTGCGGCAGTTACGGGGAGGCGCTTTGTATCATTGGCGAGTATGTCAATATCACGGATTCCGAAGCGGAGCCGGAGCACAGGCCCTCCCTCCGGCAGCAGATAAAAGACGCAAAACAGACGGAGACGCCCCAAAAGCAGAAACCATCAAAACAGCAGGAACGATAAGGAGGATCAGAATGGGAAAAGAAACAACCTACGGCGTATGGGCGGTGCGCAGCGGCGCTTCTATCTTCGGCCATGCCGAGGCGTGGTGCAAGGAAGATGGAAAGCCTTTGGAATTTGACACCCGCGAGGCTGCGGAGGCTTATGCCAGGGAAATGAACAGCAAAACTACCGCCAATGTCCATTATTACGCACTGGAGAAAGAACCGGAACCGGGCGCCGTCAGAAAGACTTCCGCACAGGCACAGCCGGATTTGGATTCCCGCGCCCGTGAGGAAGTGACGCCGAGAAATGACGCGGCAAAAAAGCAGAACGAGATTCCCGGCAGACAGATCATGCCGGAGACGGACCCACTGGTGGAAATCCGCTCTGCGGTCCACAGCAACTATGCGGGCATGGTCGCCATGCTGGGTGCGGATAACCGGGTGTACCTTGGGCGTGAGGAACGCTGCCACTACCAGGATATGCAGGCGTCTTATTATGACAATCAGGACGGTTCCCTGTGCTTTGTCTGCGATCAGCCGGATATGTACTATTTTCTTTATGGGGAGGGCTGGGCGCATACCCAGGCGGAAATGCTGGAGCGCGGCCTTACCCTGCGCCAGTATGAGGAATTTGCAAGGCTTCGGGACGGCGTGCTCTCACAGTTTACACCGAGCCGGGAAATCCTGTTCGCCGGGCAGCCCTTCCAGCCGCCGGAGAGCTATCTGCGTAATGCGGAGCTTTACGAGGAAGGACAGACCGGCAATTACAATATGCTGGATGGCAGGCTCAACAACGAACCGCCTGTGCGCCCTGACCTGACAGACGGGCAGACGTATGAGGAAATCCAGGAGCTTGCCCCGGACACTTTGCCGGAGGAAAAAACCTCTCTCATGGAAAAGCTGAAAGCAGAGCGCCCGGAACATGAGGCCAGGCAGGTTGCCCCTCCTGCGCCGGAAAGGGAACGCTGATGGCGGCGGTAAAATTCGAGGGCGTGGACGTACTGGACTTTTTAGGGAAGGTTGTAGAGCTGCACACGCAGCATTATAAGGGCGATTTTGATATTGACAAAGAGCTGATACAAAATCTTGCGGCTTGCAGAAATGGGGAGAACGAACAGCTCTTATGGATGTCCAGGACCTGCGGCACTTACTGTTTATGGGAAAGGGATGTTTACCTGCAGGATAGCCACGAAAATAAGGTGTGGCGGTTTTACCATGAGCAGACGAAAGATTCTATCCTGGCGTATGCAATCCGGCTGGATGGCATTCAGGACGGGAAAGTCACCGGCTGTATCTGGCCTCTCGATTATCACGCCCACGTGGAACGGGTCAAGCTGCTGTCCTGTGCGATTGAAAAAGTATCGGTATTGTTCCAGGATGGTACACAGATGTTCTTCCCCTATGATTCCTATATCCAGCAGATCAGCAGGCTTAAGGCAGAGCATGGAACTTCCAAATGCGTGACCTGGCTGCCGGAAAGTGAGCGGGAATTACAAACAATCCTGCGGCGGGAGCATGTTAAGCGGGATTACCATGCAAAGCCCGGTGATATTCAGGAGTATATGGACAGCTTGAAAAAAGGCACCATGCGAGGGAAACTGGAAAAGGCAAAGACGGCAGCAGCCTCCACCACTAAACCGTCCTCACATAAAAAGGAGCCGGAACGATGAAGGCCGGGCATGACAAAAAATCCGTCCGGGTGGAATTCGTCATGTCTGAACAGGAGGCGGAGCTGGTAAAGGAACGCATGGCGGAGCTCGGCGTTACCAACCTCTCCGCATACCTGCGCAAGATGGCGGTGGACGGTTATATCATCCATCTGGATATGATCGACATTCAGGAAATGATACGGCTCCTTCGCATTTGCTCCAATAACCTGAACCAGTACACCCGGCGTGCCAATGAGACCGGCAGTATTTACGCTGCCGACGTGGACGATCTGCGCACCCGCCTGGACAGTTTGTGGGATGGCATGGATAAGCTGCTGCGGGGATTTGCGAACATTTCGTAAACAGGAAAAAACACCGTTGCTTTCCGGAAACCGGCACGGTAGAATTTTGATAGAGGGGCAAATATATTTCTCTTTGAAAGGAGGCGGGCGTATGCGTCTGATTGGTAAATTGCTGGCACTTCCCTTTGTACTGGTTACGGGGATTCTTTATCTGATGTGCAAATTCCTTGTGATAGTCTCCGGCGCTGTGCTGGGGATTCTATCGGGGATCGTTTTTCTGGCAGCGCTGGTGCTGTTCTTCGTAGCCGGGTTCTGGCCGGGGCTTTCATGGCTGGTGATTGCGTTCCTGATCAGCCCCTACGGTCTGCCAATGGCGGCGGCCTGGCTGGTGGGGATCATCGGCGGAGCAAACAGCGCACTAAAGGATTTTGTATTTGGTTAAACAGTTTCAGCGGGGCTCATTGGTAGCCCCGCCCTTTTTCTATAATTATGGCTGTCTGCTATGGCAGCTTTTTGATTGGAGGGATTTGATTGAAAGATACAACACCAATTTATTTTCATTCTGCCGCCTATGCGCATGAGCATGGGGAACTGGATCAGTACCGCGCTTCCCACAAAGCAAACATTGCGTGTAAGGAGGCAATCGAACAGGCCATTGCGGACAACTATCGGGACAACCGTTTAGACCCCGCATGTGTGCAGCAGGTCTTACAGCAATTTGATCCTGGCCGGATTTTCTATGTCCTTGCCAACACGGTCCGGCAGAAGGACTACGACGGGCGTATTTCACGGGACAACAAGGCGTGGGCGCAGACAATCCCGGTCTGTGGGGATAAGGACGGTTTTGGATATGACCGAAATGTTTCCTTTGTTGTAGACCGCAGCCATACAGGGCTGATGGATTTATTTCTCACGCAGACAAGACGGGAGTGTGCGCTGGCACAGGAGAAACCTTCTGTCCGTGACAGCCTGAATAAAAGCACCGTTCAGCAGGCGGCGCATAGTGATAAACCGAAAATGAAAAAAGAACAGGAACGATAACAGAGCCGGTTTTACAGTAAGGGGGTGATGGGATGGCGACCACACGGCTGATGCCGCTTCATGTTGGGAAAGGCAGGGATGTTTCCACGGCCATAGCGGACATCATTGATTATGTGGAGAATCCGCAGAAAACCGATTTTGGAAAATTCATTTATGGTTATGAGTGCGACACCCGGACCGCCGATGCGGAGTTTCTTTTATCCAAGCGCCAGTATGCGAACCTGACCGGACGTAACCGGGGCGCGGATGATGTGATTGCCTACCATCTCCGGCAGGCGTTCAAGCCCGGCGAGGTCACGCCGGAAGAAGCAAACCAGATTGGGCGGGAGCTGGCACTAAAACTGACGAAGGGAAACCATGCTTTTATTGTCTGTACCCATGTGGATAAACACCATGTCCATAATCACATTATCATAAACTCTACGACGCTGGACTGCCAGAAAAAATTCCGCAACTTCTGGGGTTCCACCTGGGCGATCAGGCGCATGAATGACAAGCTGTGCCTGGAGCATGGGCTTTCCATTGTAGAGAATCCGAAACCCAGCCGGGACCATTACGGCACATGGATGGGAAGTCAGAAACAGCCCTCCCATCAGGAGCAGCTACGATGGGCCATCGATGCCGCCCTAGAAGAAAAGCCGAAGGACTTTGAAGAACTTTTGAAAAAGCTGGAGGCGGCTGGGATTGAAGTCAACCGGGAGCGGAAGTACCTCCGTTTTCGCCTGTCACCGGAGGATAGATATACCCGGTGTGACACGCTAAAGGGCGACTATACCGAGCAGGCCATCAAAGAACGGATTGCCGGCACCCGGACGGTGAAGCCGCGTCGCACCTCTCCCCAAAAGCCAATTTCCAAAGTCGGACTGCTGGTGGATATTGAGGCGGCAATCCGCTCTGGCAAAGGGCCGGGGTATGAACGCTGGGCAAAGGTTTTTAACTTAAAACAGCTTTCCCAGGCAGTGATCTATCTCAAAGAGCATGGCGATATGAGCTATGAGGATTTGCAAAAAAGATCAGATGCCGCTACCGCCAGCTTCAATGCGTTGTCGATACAGATCAAGGAACTGGAATCACAGATGGCCGCCAACGGGGAGCTGCAGAAACAGATTGTAAATTATGCCAAGACGCGGGCGGTCTATGTGGAGTACCGGAAAGCCGGGTACAGCAAAAAATTCCGTGCAGCGCATGAGACGGAAATCCTTCTACACCAGGCGGCGAAGAAACATTTTGACGAGTTGGGGATCACAAAGCTGCCCTCCGTCAAGTCTTTGCGGGAAGAATACGCCGGACTTCTGGAACAGAAACGGAAAGCCTATTCTTCTTACAAACAGGCCAGAGCTGATATGAAAGAACTTTATAATGTCCGGGCAAATGTGGAGCATTTGCTGGACATTCCCACCGGACGGGAACCGCAGAGGGAATCGCAGAAGTTACGGCAATAGGGTTCCTTCTGTTTTCGGTTTTCAGCGTTCCAACGGAACGCGCAGCCATCACCGCAGGTGATGATCTCAGGGGTTTGGGGACATGTCACCAACAAGCATTTTGGCAGGAATACCGGAAACGGATTCCTGCCAAAATACGCAATCTTACGGAAGATTGCATTGCTTGCCAGCGACAGTGGGTATAAATTTGAATCCGTAATATAAG